>Ga0194050_1000032_pt1 | contig 37997 bp, 38 predicted proteins | sample SepL2310m_MetaG_FD_148657 | JGI IMG/M metagenome (GOLD analysis project Ga0194050, IMG submission 148657) | Anoxic zone freshwater microbial communities from boreal shield lake in IISD Experimental Lakes Area, Ontario, Canada - Sep2016-L239-10m | ecosystem: Environmental > Aquatic > Freshwater >...
ACGTAGCCGGTGAAGTAACCACCGATGGCTATGCCGACGTCAATACAATAGTTCGCGATACTGTTTTAAATATTGGATACGACTCATCAGAGAAGGGCTTTGACGGAAATAGTTGTGGAGTCTCAATATCAATCGGAGCACAATCACAAGATATTGCACAGGGCGTCAATGATGCATACGAGCACCGCGTAGCAGCAGGTGCCGATCCATTAGATTTACAAGGAGCAGGTGATCAAGGTTTGATGTTTGGCTACGCATGCGATGACACTAAAGAGCTCATGCCACTGCCAATCTGGCTAGCACATGCCCTAGCTGCCCAGCTCTCCAAAGTCCGCAAATCTGGCGCGCTGCCATATCTTCGCCCTGATGGTAAGACACAAGTAACTATTGAATACGATGGCGACCGCGCAGTTGCCCTCAATACTGTTGTAATCTCTAGCCAGCATGCCGAAGATGTCGATGTGGTATTGAAGTTAACTCCAGAGATTATCGAATATGTAATCGAACCAATTCTGTCGACGATTGATCTTCCACGAAAAGATCTTAAAACTCTTATCAATCCAACTGGCCGCTTTGTAATCGGTGGGCCAATGGGCGATGCTGGTTTGACTGGTCGCAAAATTATCGTTGATACATACGGTGGAATGGCCCGTCACGGTGGGGGAGCATTTAGTGGAAAAGATCCATCAAAGGTAGATAGATCTGCCGCCTATGCCATGCGCTGGGTTGCCAAAAACGTTGTTGCTGCAGGACTTGCACGTCGCTGCGAAGTACAAGTTGCCTATGCAATTGGCAAGGCCCAACCAGTTGGACTTTTTGTAGAAACATTTGGCACCGAAACAGTTCCAGTTGCAAAGATCCAAGATGCAGTTCTTGCAACCTTTGATCTGCGACCAGCTGCAATTATTAGAGATCTCGAGCTCTTGCGTCCAATATATAAATTAACAAGTGCCTATGGACACTTCGGTCGCGAACTTCCAGAGTTTGCCTGGGAGCGTACTGATCGGGTCAACGCACTTCAAAGCGCCATTAAGTAGTGTGTGGCTACGCCGGGCCGCCTGCGCTTAAAATCGCAGATTATTGCTCGGCCCGAATCACCCGCCCTCGATAGACCCTTTGTTCGAACGTGGGTTGATACAGGCGTCTTTCATCTTGATCAAAGCTTCGACTACAGCGTCCCAGAGGCGCTTTCGGATTTAGTTCAAGTTGGCGTGCGCGTACAGGTTCCATTCAATGGCAGAGATGTAGAGGCTCTTGTTCTTGAGCGATCTGATACATCTAAGACACCTGGCGCAATAAAACCAATAACTAAGGTTTTATCACCGCATCCGGTTGCAACTCAACTCTCAATTCAACTTATCGACGCTGTATCTAAGTATTGGGCTACCAATGCCTTTGATATTCTGCGAACGGCGATACCTGCAAGGGTTGCAAATGTCGATAAGAAGTTTGCCGCGCAGAATATTCGAACGCTCAGAGATAAGAACTTAACCGGAATCTATTCATTTATCGCCTTTGAACCCTATGTTAATCCCGCCGATGAGGTAATTCTTCTGGCTAATCGAGCACTCAAAGATGGCTCAGTTCTAGTGATCGCACCTGATGAGCGGGATATTGATGAAATTTGCCTTAGTGCCGAATTAAAGGATTTAACATATCTACGCCTTGATAGTTCAATCTCTCGGGCGCAGCGCTATGAAAACTATTTGCATGTCATGAACGCGCAAAATACATTGATCGTGGGTGCGCGTAGCTCAGTATTTTTGCCCATAGCCGATCTATCAACGGTTATTGTTTATAAGGAGTCATCACACGAGCATTATGAAATTCGTAGCCCTGGTTGGAACGTACGCGAAATCCTGTCTCTTCGTCGCAATATCGAAAAGTTTGATCTGATCTTTACTGGATATGTTCCATCACTTGAACTATCAGCCCTCATCGATGCTAAGCGATTGACATATATCACGCACTCCCATCGTTTAGCAGTGAAAGCTTTTTCATCTGATGATGGATCAATTTTACCGGGGCGAATCTTCACAGATATCCGTAGCGCACTTACTAAAGGACCCGTCCTATTTATGATTACACGAAAGGGATATGGAAACGCAATACTCTGTGCTCACTGTAAGAATTTAGCAATGTGTAAGTGCGGCGGGCGTCTAGTTATTGCATCAAAGAGTTCAGCGCCCTCGTGCACAGTCTGCCAATCGACGTTTCCAGAGTGGTCATGCTCTTGGTGCCAGCGTAATAAGCAATATATTGGCGGACGCGGAATTGAGAGAGCTGGGGAAGAGATCTCACGGGCATTTGCTGGTGTTCCGATTATTCTCTCCTACGGTGATGTCATCAAGGCTCAGATTGAGAATCGATCTGCGATAGTTATAGCAACTCCTGGGGCAGCTCCTAAAGTCGAGGGGGGATATGCCGCAGTCGTAGTGCTTGAGGCTCTGAAGTTTTTTGCACATTCAGATTTACGTGCCCAAGAGCGTGCACGCGAACTTATCTTTGAAACTGCGGCGATGATTACTCCAAAGGGTGCGGTCTTACTATGCATAGATGAGGTGCATCCGATTGTTTCATCGGTGGCTAGATGGAATCCTGGGGCAATGATTCGTCGAGAGCTAGGTGAGCGCTTAGAGATTCCACTGCCTCCATTTGTCTCTAGTTTCGTTATCAGTGGTAGCGCTAAAGAGTTCACTTCCTTGGCTGCCGGATTTCGTAAGGCGATTATCGATGAACGTATACCTTCTTCGGTTCGGGTTTTTGGTCCTAGTGATGTTGGAAAGGGAGAGGCAAAGATTGTGTTGTACTGTCCACAGCAGGACGCAAAAACCTTAACTATTTTTCTGCATGAGTTAGCCCGCAAGCGCAGTATTGCGAAGAAGGATTATCTGAGGATAAGAATTGATCCATATTCACTGTAACACTTTGATAGGATTGCCAAATGAGTTTGCAGGAGATTCGCCACTTCGGTGACCCAGTTCTTATTACCCCAGCGGCCTTAGTTGTCGATTTTGATAAAGAGATTCGAACCTTGATCGCCGATTTAACTGAAACTATGCTTAACGCCCCTGGAGCCGGGTTGGCAGCTCCCCAGATTGGTGTCTCGTTGAGGGCTTTTGTCTGGCATGTAGATGACGTATTAGGCCATCTCATAAATCCCACTTTAGTCATGAGCGGAGATATTGAAATCGATGAAGAAGGCTGCCTATCCTTCCCCGATCTGACCTATCCAACGCCTCGATCTTTTCGCGCAGTAGCACGGGGCTTCAACATGTTTGGAGAGCCTATTGAAGTCGATGGATCAGAGCTACTAGCACGTGCACTACAACATGAGAACGACCACTTAGATGGAATTTTATTTATCGATCGCATGAGCAAGGCGGATCGCAAAATCGCGATGAAGGAGATTCGTGAGTCTGAGTGGTTTAATGAGTCAACAAGAGATATCACAATTAAAACTTCACCACATAGTATTTTCGGACGGAGCACATAATGCGCATCGGAGTAGCGGCTACTCCGATCGTTGCGCTACCGGTACTTAATTGGCTTGCCTCTTCCTCTCATGAAATAGCCTGCGTTATCACACAGCCCGATCGCCCCTCTGGTCGTGGCCAAGAGATCTCGGCCTCACCCGTTGCCACATGGGCGATTGAGAATGGAATCCACCTTCTTCGCCCCGAATCACCACTCGATCTCGTTGGCCACATTGAGGATCTCGACTGTGTCATCACAATCGGCTACGGCATCTTGCTACCCGAAGAGATTCTCACACTTCCTCGCCAAGGTTTTCTAAATCTGCATTTCTCACTATTGCCCGCTTACCGAGGTGCGGCCCCTGTGCAACGGGCAATTGAAAATGGTGAATCGATCACAGGAGTCACCGTTTTTGCACTTGATAAAGGGATGGATACTGGACCTATCTATGCCAGTGCACAGTTAGCAATCGATCCCACATGGCGAACAGGTGAGGTAATGGAGGCACTTGCACAGATGGGACCGTTGGTAGTTGAGGCTGCACTGACTGCAATAGCTAACGGTGTGTCGCCACAAAAACAAATTGGTATCAGCTCACCTGCTCCCAAGATCTCCAAGAAAGAGGCAGAGATTAATTGGAGTCAGAGCGCAGATGAGATTTTGCGCAAAGTTCGTGCTTTTTATCCAGCACCTGGCGCATGGAGTACATGGGATGGTGTCGGCTTTAAACTCACGCGCGCAAAGATCTCACATGGCGAGCTATCCATTGGTGAGATTTCGATTATCGAAGGCGATGTAGTTGTGGGCTGTGGATCAAAAACTGCCCTGTCATTACTAACGGTTGTCCCCGCCGGCAAAAAAGAGATGAAGGCAGGGGACTGGGCCCGAGGGGCACGCTTCCCATCAGGTGCTCACTTTGGTTGAGCCGCGCAGAAATAGCTTTAAATCTCCAAAGCCCGATGCTCCACGTTTATTAGCCTTTGATTTAATCACTGAAGTTAATAGAAATGAAGGTTACTCAAATCTTCTTCTGCCTCAAGCTCTGAGCTCTAGCAGCTTGGAAGAGCGAGATCGCAATCTTGTTACAGAGCTTGTCTATGGAACGCTGCGCATGCAAGGAAAACACGATTGGGTTTTAGCACAGGTGAGTGATCGACCATGGGGCGAGGTCGATCCTGGCATCATCGATGTGGCCCGACTTGGTGTGCATCAGATTCACGAGATGCGCATTCCAGATCATGCCGCAGTTGCTGCAACGGTTGAAGTTGCACGCAAACGCGTTGGTGAATCAAAGGCGAGCTTTGTTAATGCCCTACTTCGCAGTGTGGCTCGACAATCTATGGATGATTGGTTTGCACCGCTTGTAGATATAAAAGATCCGGTCACGAGAATGTCGATTCAATACTCACATCCAGAATGGATTATCTCGGCATATTACGATCTTTTAAAAGATTGGGATCAGGTTGAGGCCGCACTAGCTATCAACAACATTCCCGCGCGTCCGACACTTGTGGCTTGGCCTGGATATTCCACGCAGAGTGATCTGATTGCGCTAGGCGGCGAGGCAACGATGTATTCACAACTTGGTGCTAGATGGAAAGGCAACCCTGGCTCCCTCGAGTTGATTCGTCATAGATTAGCCGGCGTCCAGGATGAGGGCTCACAATTAGTAGCTACCGTTTTCGCATCTGTTGCAAGTGGGGGTTCGTGGCTCGATCTGTGCGCAGGTCCCGGTGGAAAGGCGGCACTTCTCTCATCGATTTCGGCCCAACGTGGTGTCGCATTTACTGCAAATGAGATTTCAACTCCTCGAGCCGAGCTCGTGAAGCGTGTTGTACATGGTGCCCGCGTTTGGACGGGTGATGGAAGAGAGATAGCTACACATAATGAGAGTTTTGACGCGATTTTGATCGATGCACCGTGTACCGGTCTTGGTGCATTACGACGACGGCCTGAAGTACGTTGGCGGCGAACATTAACGGATCTGCGTGAACTAACGCAGTTGCAGCGAGAGCTCGTGAAATCTGCGATTGGTTCACTCAATAATGGAGGCGTTCTTGGCTATGCAACCTGCTCACCCCATTTAGCTGAAACCACTGTGCAGGTAAATGATATTTTGAAATATTACCCAGAGATGGAGCTCATTGATTTAGCCCCGTACCTTCCAGAAACATTGACAGATGCGTCTAGGGATGCAGCGATGGCGCTATGGACACATCGACACGGCACAGATGCCATGTACTTGGCTGTTTTTAGAAAGAAAAGTTAAGGTAATCACATGTCGCGCGAGATAAGAATCACCCCTAGTATTTTAAATGCAGATCTCACAAATCTTGGGTATGAGATTGGGCGAATAGCTGCCGAATCAGATCTCATACATTTAGATGTGATGGATAATATTTTCGTGCCAAATTTTACATTTGATTTTGAGCGTGCGAGTCAGATTATTAGAGAGTGCCCGATCGCAGTTGATGCACACCTGATGGTAGCCGATGTCGATGCAATAGCCCCTGCCTATGCTGAGGTGGGATGTAGCAGCGTGACGATCCATGCCGAAGCAACGAGAGATATCACATCGACTCTTCGAGCAATACGTAGAGCCGGAGCGCGTGCCGGCCTTGGACTCAAACCAGCGACACCTATAGAGGCCTATGCAGATTGTCTCGACGAGGTAGATATGTTTTTAATTATGACCGTCGAGCCAGGCTTTGGAGGTCAAAAGTTTATGCACGAGATGATGGAAAAAGTTAAGCGCACACGAGAGATAATTGGAGATCGTCCTATCTGGCTACAGGTTGATGGGGGAGTCTCAATGGAGACAATTGGGCAGGCAAGTGAGGCTGGAGCAGATGTATTTGTCGCCGGCAGCGCAGTATTTAATGCCGATGATCCAGCTGAGATGATCCTCTCGTTGCGCAATCTAGCAATCTCAGCTTCGTCGATCGGCCGTTAAAGTTAATAGTCGGCCCCTCGCTCTAGCTTCATAGTAAAGTTAGCTCTATGAAATCCTTTGATGATCTCTGGGCAGAACTTGCCGAGGCGATAGTGACGCGGCCAGAGGGTTCAGGGACAGTTGCGGCCGTGGATGCCGGGGTTCATGAGATTGGGAAGAAGATTTTAGAAGAGGCTGGAGAGGTTTGGTTGGCGGGTGAGCACGAATCAAATGAAGCCTTAGCCCAGGAGATTAGTCAGTTGATGTATCGCCTCCAAACAATGATGTTGGCGCGTGGTTTAACTCCCGACGATATCTACAAATATCTTTAAGAGAATCGAGTAAGACATGTTGAGAATCGCTGTTCCAAATAAAGGCTCTCTTGCCGATGCATCGATAGCGATATTGAGTGAAGCCGGCTATAAACAACGTAGCGATAGCCGTGATTTAATTCTGATCGATAACGAAAATGGTGTTGAGTTTTATTATCTACGTCCACGCGATATCGCTATTTATGTTGGCTCTGGCGAGCTTGAGGCAGGAATTACTGGCCGAGATCTACTCATAGACTCGGGCGCCCCTGCTAGCGAGGTGATGTCACTCGACTTTGGTGCGTCAACATTTCGATTCGCAGCTCCTGTCGATCGCGACTGGAATGTGAGCGATATTTCGGGAAAACGCGTGGCCACTGCATATCCAGGTTTAGTTGGCGCTTATCTGAATTCACTGAAGATATCGGCCGATGTTGTTCGTTTAGATGGTGCGGTTGAGAGCAGCGTGCGTCTGGGTGTAGCCGATCTGATCGCCGACGTTGTGAGTACAGGCAATACATTGCGCCAGGCTGGTCTAAAGATATTTGGTGATCCTATTTTGACTAGCGAAGCTATTGTTATCGCACGCAAAGGCTTTGACATCCCAGTTGATTTGGAGATTCTTATCCGTCGCCTGCAAGGAGTTGTTACTGCCCGCAGATATGTTTTGCTTGATTACGATATCGAAAAAATCAACATCGAAGCCGCCTGTGCAATCACACCGGGCTTAGAGTCACCCACGATTTCACCGTTACAGAAGGTGGATTGGGTAGCGGTGCGGGCCATGGTTTTGCGCAAAGACACTAACCGAGTGATGGATGAGCTATGGAGTATTGGAGCGCGTGGGATTCTCGTGACTGATATTCACGCCTGCAGATTGTAAGGATTAATCCTCTTCTATAGCCTCGCGTGGAATCCCGAGCAGATATAAAACAGAGTCAAGATACGGCGCGCTCACACTACTATCGGCCGCCGCTTTTACTACTGGCTTTGCATTAAATGCGATACCTAATCCAGCTGCTGCGATCATGTCTAAATCATTTGCCCCATCTCCGATCGCCACAGTTTGCGCCATCGAAATCGATTCAATCTCTGCAAACTCACGTAGTGCGATCGCCTTAGCGGCACGGTCAATGACTGGGCCCACAACCTCACCTGTTAGTACACCGTTATTAATACCTAGCGTGTTGGCCCGAAAGTGGGTAATCCCTAGCTCTGCCATAAGAGGTGTGATAACTTGAATAAATCCCCCTGAGACAACTGAGACGGTATGGCCTAAACGATGTAATGTTTTGATCAGGGTTCTAGCACCTGGTGTCAAAACAATCTCTGCCTGAACTTCTGCGATAACTGATTCTGGAACTCCCTTGAGCAGTTGTACTCGGGCTCGTAGAGATTGCTCGAAGTCAAGCTCACCGCGCATAGCCGATTCAGTAATTCTCTTAACCTCCTCGCCTACACCAGCCCTAGCGGCAAGGAGTTCGATTACCTCTTGCATAATCAGAGTCGAATCAACATCTAACTGAACTAACTTCTTCGCGAATCGCATGTGTCCACCTGGTTGTACTGCGATATCAACATCCTGTGCAGTAGCTATCGGCGCAAGAGCGGTGGATAAGATCTGCTGGCTAACTCCAGAGACAACGAGTTCGATTGCAGTCACTGGCGTGGAAGCCGTTCGTGAGGCACGTTCGATATTGCCGCCAGATGCAGCGATTGCACCTGAAATGGCAGCGATCGATTGTGGAATCAGTTTGCTACTTAAAATCACAACGTGCAGCAGGCCCTTCTTGGTAGCAATGCTCGACTTAGTAGTCTTTGAGAATAGAGTTGCAATGTCGACATCTAGTTCTGATGCGCACCCTAAGAGGTCATCTTCGAGCGCTTTTTCATGAGCTGGGTTAAGGGCGATAAGAACTGTAAGAATCAGACGATTGCTGATGATGACTTGCTCGATATCTAGGATTGTTATTGAAAATGGAGCCAAGGTATTAAAGAGCGCTTCGGTGATTCCGGGCCTATCGATGCCACTGAGAAGGATCAGGCCAGTGAACTGTTCATTTTCGATTACAGATGCCATGAGAGGGCTGAGTTTATCGCGAATCACGTAGCGTCATCGGCCATAAAGAGCTCTCCTGGCAGATTTACGCAGTATCTTTTCGCTCTATGAGTAGTACCACTGTCTTAGAAGTCGCCGATATCTCGGTTCGCCGCGGCGAGAAAACTATTCTGGGACCAATTAATTTCACGGTACACACGGGGGAGCGCTGGGTAGTTCTTGGACCAAATGGTGCTGGCAAATCAACGCTGCTCCAAATCCTTGCGACGAAGATATTTCCAACAACTGGAACTGTAAAGATCTTGGACAAAACAATGGGCCAGGTAGATCTTTTCGAGCTGCGCACCCGTATCGGCCTGTGTGGGGCGATCGTCGCAGAGGATATCCCCGGTGATGAGAAAGTCCGTGATGTCGTTTTAACTGCAGCGTACGCAATTCTTGGTCGCTGGAATGAAGTTTATGATCTTTGGGATGAATCACGGGCCATAGCGTTACTCACTACATTCGGCGTGCGCGATTTAGGTGATCGCTTTTATTCCACATTGAGCGAGGGCGAGCGAAAACGTGTACAAATCGCTCGTGCACTCATGACTGATCCCGAACTCTTGCTACTTGATGAACCGGCAGGTGGTTTAGATGTCGGAGGCCGAGAGGATTTACTTCGCAGGTTCGCTGATTTCTCGGCCGATCCCACCGCGCCAGCTACAGTTTTAGTTACTCATCACATAGAAGAGATTCCAGTTGGCACAACACACGCACTCCTGCTTAAGGATGGTCTAATCGCGGTGTCTGGTCCGGTGGATCAAGTGATTACAACTGAACATATCTCAGCAATTTTCGATACTCCTATTGAGGTAAGTTGGGTGTCAGGTCGATTTTTCGCACGAGCTTGGAAATAGTGTGAGCCTGTTTGACCAGCTACATCCAGACTGGCAAGAGGCGCTGAGTGAACTACGAGGCCAGATTGATTTAATTGATTCTAAGTTGCAGACCGCCGATTTAGCACCTAAATATGAGAACGTTATGCGTGCACTAAGCGTTTCTATTGAATCAATTAGTGTTGTCATAATCGGACAAGATCCATATCCAACACCGGGACACGCACATGGCTTGGCCTTCTCAGTCTCTAGTGATATCAATCCATTGCCGGCCTCACTGCGCAATATCTTTATGGAGTTAGAGAGTGATGTAGGTATTCCCATGAGCGCAAATGGTGATCTCTCACGCTGGGCGGAGCAGGGAGTACTCCTTCTGAATCGAATTCTCACAACCAAATCTGGCTACTCACTCAAACATGAGTTACTTGGGTGGCAGGAGATAACCAATGAGATCGCCAGAACGCTTGGTCAAAGATCTGTTGTGGCGATTCTCTGGGGGAAAAACGCACAAGAATTATCACACCTCTTTGATCCTGGGCTCACAATTACATCAGCTCATCCCAGTCCCTTATCGGCCTATCGCGGTTTTTTTGGATCCAAACCATTCTCTCAAACAAATCAGATTTTAGAGTCAATTGGTTTGCCAGCAATACGGTGGTAGAAATACTAAGAGCCCCACAGAATCTGTAGGGCTCTTAGTATCTTTATGAAACTAGCTAGCTAATCCAGGCATTAATTGGTGACATCAGGAAGTACACAAGGAAGAGTAAGGCAACAAGTTGGAGCAAAGGATGGACCTCTTTGCGACGACCTTGTACCAAACGAATTCCAACGTGAGTGATAAAGCCAGCACCGATACCTACGGAGATATTGTAAGTAAATGGCATCAAAATGATTGTAAGGAATGCAGGAATCGCTATTCCGTAATCAGCCCAATCAATATGCTTGATTTGAGTCATCATGAGGAAGCCAACAATTACAAGGGCAGGAGTTGCTGCCTCGTAAGGGATTACAGCTACCAATGGTGCGAAGAAGGTTGTAAGGAGGAACATAACTCCAGTTACAACTGAGGCAAGGCCAGTTCGTGCGCCCTCACCAACGCCTGCTGCAGATTCGATGTAGCTGGTGTTTGAGGAGATGCTACCGGCACCACCTGCCACTGCAGCTAATGAGTCGACAAGAAGTATGCGGTCGTTATTTGGAATATTTCCATCTTTATCAACAAGTCCAGCTTCGTGACCAATGGCGGTAACAGTACCAACAGTGTCAAAGAAGTCAGAGAGAAGAAGTGTAAAGATGAAGAGAATCGCAGCAATTAATGGGATGCGATCAAAGGATCCCAAGAGATTGAAGTTTCCAAAAAGACTGAAATCAGGTGTAGCTACAACAGTGCTCGGAACTGCTGGGACATTGAGACCCCAACCTTTCGGATTAACTTCACCTGTTGCACCATTAAATCCAGGGCCAATTTTCAATGCAGATTCGATAACAATCGCAAGGACTGTAGCTGAAGCGATACCAATAAGTAGGGCTCCCTTAACTTTCTTAACCATCAAGACAATCATTAATGAGAGTCCACAGGCGAAGACGACTATCGGCCATCCAACAAGGGTTCCGTTATCGCCAAGAGTTACAGGTACTGGACCCGCACCCGTGCGACGGACAAAGCCGGCATCTACAAGGCCGATTAGAGCGATAAAGAGACCAATTCCAACTGAGACCGCGATCTTGAGTTGGGCCGGAACTGCCTTAAAGACAGCAGTTCTAAATCCAGTCAGAACGAGAATAGTGATTATTAGACCTTCAATAACAACTAAGCCCATTGCATCTGCCCATGACATCTTGGATGCGATACCAACAGCTACAAAAGTATTTAGTCCAAGGCCTGTCGCAAGTGCCAGTGGATAATTTCCAACTACTCCCATGAGTATTGTTAAGATGCCAGCAACTAATGCCGTCATAGCCGCGACAGCTGCTAAATTTGGAGCAGCTCCGCCACCGAGGAACTTCCCATCGCCATCTTTGGCAAGACCGATGATGAGTGGATTGAGTGCAACGATGTATGCCATCGTAAAGAATGTGACGACTCCGCCACGTACTTCACGCCCTACGGTTGAGCCACGTTCAGAGATTTTAAAGTACGAATCGAGCATGACTTATCCCTTTCTGTTGTGGTTTCAGGGTTTCATAGAACCCTTTGCGCCTTACGCGGGAGCACAGCCCGAGGGAAGATGTTTAATACGCTATCGGTTACTTCGCAGTAATACGAGCAACCACACCAAGGGCAACGGCAATTGATTGGCCTATAAGGCCTGCAAATAAGAGGGTACCTAGGCCAACATTTCCTCCTAATAGCGCTCCCATGAATACAACTGAGAGTTCGATCCCAAGGCGTACCCGTCCCACGCGGATGCCAGTCCGCCGGTGGATGGCGGTCATGAGGCCATCTCGAGGACCAGGTCCAAGCCCACAGGTGATGTAGAGGGCTGTTGCCACCCCAATCATTGAAATGCCGAGCAGGCATATCAGTAGTCCTGCTAGAAAACTGCTTTGGAGGGGGACTACTTCAACTCCAATTTGAATAGCAATGGCAATGATGACCAGATTTGAAAACGTTCCAAAACCTGCTTTTTCGCGCAACGGGATCCATGCAAGGAGAACTACTGTACTTATCGCAAAAGTGGACCAACCCATAGATATATGTAAATTCTCTGAAACACCTTGAGCTAATACCGACCAAGGTCCATTTCCAATATTGCTTTGGATAACGAACGCGTCGCCCAAACCAAATATAAAGAGACCAAAAAAAAGAATGAATACTCTCAGGGGTTTTAGATCCCATCGTCCATTTCCAGTCCATGGCGTGATTGGAACAGTTCTGTGTGGGCGTAGAAACTCCATAAATGGGTTCGATGACATTAAGCCATCGTACTGGTTCGAATTGAGTTCTGTCTTGCATCTGCAATTGCTAATGCGTAGCCTGCTCTAATGTTTCCAGGAATTGGCACACTCATTAACGTAATAGCAGTAATTTCTGGTGCCTCAATCGGTGTCCTTGTTGGAAATCGAATGGCTCCTAAGACTCGCGTGCTCTTAACCGATGTACTTGGGCTAGTAACACTTCTTGGAGCGGCATCGGCGTTACTTCCTATGTGGTCGAATCGTTACACTTCAGCCTTTCCAAGAGGGTGGGCTCTTTTAGTAGTGCTGGGAGCATTACTTATGGGTGGGCTGATTGGTTCGGCATTAGATCTGGAAACAAAGTTGGACTCTCTGGGGGAGAATCTGCGACGACGTTTTAAAGCCTCTGAAGAGGGCAGATTTGTTGAGGGTTTTGTATCGGCAGCACTCCTTTTTGCTATCGGTCCATTAGCGATATTAGGATCAATTAGCGATGGTATGTCTACTGGAATAGATCAACTGCTTCTAAAGAGCACGTTAGATTTCTTTGCTGCTATGGCATTTGCGAGCTCCCTCGGTTGGGGAGTTGCGGCATCTGCAATCCCCGTCGGCATATATCAGGGATTTTGGACAGTAGCCGGTCTGTTTTTGGGAGAGATATTGAGCCCTTACCAAGTCGATGCCATGACTGTAGTCGGGGGAGTTATGTTGATTACAATCGGATTAAAATTACTCAATATAAAAAATGTAGCAGTTGGAAACCTCTTGCCAGCCTTAGCCACGGCTCCACTGCTTGCCCTAGCTGTCCATAGCTTCCTTTAGGAGAAGTTACTAGATAGTTGTTGCATCAATGACGAATCGATATTTGACATCACTCGCAACTGTTCTCTCATATGCAGTGTTTACATAATCTGCAGAGATTATCTCTACATCGCTGACTATTGAATGCTGCCCACAAAAATCTAACATCTCCTGCATCTCTGGGATCCCGCCAATCATTGAGCCTGCAATACGTCGGCGACCATTAAGTAGTGAGCCGGCATTTAGGCTGTAGGGGACCCCTGGCACGCCAATCACAAGAAGTGTTCCATCTAGTTTCAACATATCCAAGTAGATATTGATATCTAGATCGGCACTGACTGTGTTGAGAATCAGATCAAAGGTTTTATAGAGTGGTTTTAAGGTCGATGCATCTTTTGTGAGAACAAAGTGATCGGCACCCATAGCCCGTGCATCTGCAGCTTTTTCGACAGAGTGAGAAAACACAGTCACTTCCGCCCCCATAGCATGAGCGAACTTAACGCCCATATGTCCGAGACCGCCGAGCCCCATGACGCCGATTTTCATCCCAGGCTTTGCCCCCCATTTCTTTAACGGTGAGTACAAAGTGATTCCTGCACACAAAAGAGGAGCTACGCCTGCCAACGAAAGATTTGCAGGTATATGAACTGCATAGTCTTGGTTAATAACGAAAATATTTGAATAACCACCGTAGGCGACCGTCTTTCCATCACGCTCTAGCGTGTTATATGTTGCCGTCATTTCACTCTCACAATATTGCTGAAGTCCTTGTTTGCAACTTGCGCATGTGCGGCATGAATCTATAAATACGCCCACGCCGATTAAATCTCCTACCGAGAATTTCGTTACAGAACTACCTATCGCCGTTACTGTGCCAGCGATCTCGTGGCCTGGCACCATAGGAAAGATTGCCGGACCCCATTCTTCGCGGACCTGGTGAATATCTGAATGACAGATACCGCTATAGGCGATATCCAGACTCACATCATGTTCGCCTAACTCACGGCGACTAAAGTCAAAGGTAGTGAGAGAGGCATTTGCTTTCAATGCTGCTAGTCCACGAGATTTCACAGTGCTACTCCTTAAATGGAAGAGGCTGCGATGATACGTGACCTGCACGCGAAGCGCGCGCTGTAACTTGGCGCATGTGATGTCGGCGACATAGAACTTCATAGGCTATCTCAGCACCTGGCGTAACATCTCCCACGACCACCTGCTCGCCCTCTATAACCATGACGCCACCTTCAGTGCGCGCATTATGAGTTGCTCGTGAACCACACCAACATAATGCTTCGACCTGGAGTGCATGAACACGATCTGCGAGTTCGATTAATCTCGCTGAACCAGGAAATAGTAATGTTTGAAAATCAGTAAGGATTCCGAAGGCAAATACATCTATACCCAATCCATCAACAATTTTTGCCAATTGCTCGATTTGTACCCGTTCATAGAACTGGGCTTCATCACAGATTATGTAATCGATACGATCTCCGGCTGATAAATGGTCGACAACGTGTTTATGAAGATCCATGCCAGGATTTACTTCTACAGCCGGGGATGTAAGGCCCAAGCGAGAAGAGATAACCCCGCTTCCTGCACGGTCCTTATTAGTGAAGATAACTCCGCTACGACCACGACTGTGGTGGTTATGTGCAGTTTGTAGAGCAAGAGTTGATTTACCACTATCCATTGTTCCGCAGTAATACGTTAACTCAGCCATGTAATGAATCCTGCCACACGTCTAGGCAAAGAGCCCATTCTTGGTTAGGGCGGCCTCAAGTTCAGGTAATAAATGACGGGCCATGGCAACTGAGATATGAGATGCATCTCGATATGCAACGATCGAATCGATTATGGCTGGGCAGTACGAAGAGCACAGCCACGGAGTTGGATCAATAACTTGAAATCCTTGCACGACTTTGACGAGAGATTTTTCAGTGGAATCACAGCGAGTTGAATCTCTAGATGCCAAACAAGAGGGGATATCCCGCAATGGTCGGGGAGTATCACTGAGATAGATTAGGTGATCACTCGAGCCCTTCAAAGAGGTTAATAACCGCCTCTGACCATCACTCCACCATTTGTCGCGGTCGCTATATCCGGCACGTGGAGTGAAGTACTGAAAACTACTCACTATAACTGCAGCGGGATGAATTGCCTTAATGCGAGCAATTGAGTTTTCGCGCCACTTTTCACAATGAACATTTTTAAATGCCCCCTGATCTGGACGGGGCGCATCTACTGCAGGACATGCCGATTTAGTTAAGGAGATTAGCTTGAATCCTTTTTCAATAGCTAGTTGCTCTAAAGTAGGAAACCATTGCGCCGCATGAGAGTCACCATAGAGAACAATCGTTGTAGCCGAGGTTTTATCTCCAAAGGTACAGTAGCCCGATTTCGTTTCCCCATAATTTACATGGCAATTATTGCCATAGACGGCGGGCTTAGCCATCACCTCTTTTAAATCAAAGCTGAAGGACTGGTCACCTTTTGTAGAGATAACCGAACTCGCAGTTGTAGCGATTAAGATACCTGCAGCCAGTGAAAGAACACTCGTGCTTAGTGCAGTTAGATAAAGTTTACGTGGTGCAATTCGCACATGCCTTAATGGTTCTTCAATAAATTTATTCGTGAGATGCGCAAGGAGGATAGTTACTGCGATACATACAAAACGTTCTAAGACATGCAGAGGGCGACCCAATGCACTACTAGGTATGACTAATGCAGGCCAGTGCCATAAGTACAAGGGATAGGAGATTTTTCCCAACCATTGGGAGAATCGATTGTTGGAGAGATCATTAAATATCGGTGGCCATATAGATATGGTGGCCATGAGGAGCGCAGTTGCAATAACTGGGAGCAAAGCATTTACACCTGGAAAGGCGGTGTTGTCGTTGAAGTTGAACGCTGCAACAAGGAGGCCAGATAAACCGAGCCATGGCAGTAAACGCTGTTTAAAAAGATCTACCGGAACAAATAGCAGTAGTGCTCCGATGCCTAACTCCCATGCGCGAGTAGGGAGAGAATAGAAGGCCAAGATGGGAGAGCTCTGTGTTTGGTAAATCGATAGTGCTAACGAGAGCGTGGTGATGGTTGCAATTCCAGCAAAGAGCGTCCGCCTTCCACGCTTAGCCAAGAAAATCATAAGTACAGGCCATATCAGGTAGAACTGCTCTTCAACTGCCAATGACCAGTAGTGAATAAATGGTGATGGGGTTGCATTGAGATTCTGGTAATCGTTTTCCCACCACGCAAAGAGATAGTTTGAAATGTATGTCGCGGCTGCAAAGAGATCTCGTCCTAGGACATCTCTAGTGATCGCCGGTAGCACGAACCAGCTGACGAGAGCCGTTACAAAGAGTACAAAGAGAGAGGTCGGTAGGAGACGTTTTATACGCCGTTGGTAAAAGGCAGAGAGATTAAGCCTGCCCGTACTGTCTATCTCACGTAGGATCAATCCGGTGATGAGGTAGCCAGAAATTACATAGAAGATATCGACGCCGATGAAACCGCCTGGAACCAAACGAGCATGGAAAAAAGTAACGATAATTGCTGCGAGTGCTCGCAGACCTTGGATCTGAAGTACGCGCACCTTTAGAAAACTGCCAGCGAGGTCAGATCAACAGTAGGAAATTTTTCACGCAGATTGCGCCTTCCAGATAAACCATCAATCTCAAGCAATGCAAGAACGTGAGCAACGTGGCCACCGCTGCGCTGAATCAACTCTATAGCTGCAGCTATTGTGCCCCCCGTTGCAACTACATCATCGATCAGAAGCACTGAATCTCCAGCAGCGATGGCATCGCTATGAATCTCTAACGTGTCACTTCCGTATTCAAGTCCATAACTCTGTGAAATTGTATGGTGGGGGAGTTTTCCAGCTTTACGAATCGGAATGAACCCTGAGTTCAGTTCGTGAGCAACGGCAGAGGCGAAAATAAAGCCACGGGCCTCTATTCCTGCCACTAAAGTTCCATGTTCGGCAAACGTAGCAAATTTCTTCGTTATGGTGTTAAAAGCTTTAGCGTTTGCAAGCAAAGGAGTTATATCTTGGAATCTAATCCCAGGTTTTGGGTAGTCGGGAATTTCTCGAATGAGTGCGAGAGCCTCTGCAATTTCCATGGATCTAAAATTAGCCCCGTATATCTTTCCAAGGGCTTTCATGAGCAACATCGATTAACTCATATCCACTCTCTCCCATAGGAGGAGCTAGCACTACTTGGATAGTTGTCGCTTCCTGTGAATCGTTAAAAGAGGCGTGTACGGTATTGCGAGCAACATAGGCCGAATCACCGGCGTGTAATAGCTGCATCTCTTCACCAACATACTGAGTAATACTCCCGCTTAACACAATCAATATCTCATCTTGATCGGGGTGTTTATGGAAATTATGCATTCCACCTGGTTCAAGGGTTACATCCATTACAACCATAGTTGTACATCCCGAAGCCTTAGGCTCTAGTCGCAGAACATTATCACCCCAATCAAAGGAGGTTATTGGAAGTTCAGATCTTTTCGAAAATATCACAGCCATTTTTACTCCTTGATTGTTAGTGATTTGAAACGCTTCATATTCTCTGTCATTGCAATCTCGGTCGGCAGACGCTCCATACTAGAGGCACCAAAGAAACCTTGAACGCCTTTAACCTTACTTAGAATATACTTCGCGTCTTCAGGTTCAGCTATTGGGCCACCATGACATATGACGATGATATCTGGATTGATTTTACGCGCCACATCGTGCATCTCCTGTATAAGTCCAACACAGTCATCCAGGGATCGTGATGTTGAAGCACCAATCATTCCCTTAGTTGTTAAACCCATGTGCGGAACGAGAACATCGGTTCCGGCCTTTGCCATCGCTTCTGCGCTCTTGCTATCAAAGACGTATGAGGCGGTAAGTAAATCTAACTGCCGCGCTTGGGCGATCATGTCGACTTCAAGGTCATAACCCATGCCTGTCTCTTCCAACCCTTGACGAAAAACCCCATCGATGAGCCCAACTGTTGGGAAATTCTGCACTCCAGAAAAACCAATCTCTTTGATCTGTTTGAGAAATATTGGCATCTGTCGAAATGGATCGGTTCCACACACGCCCGCAAGAACTGGAGTTCTCTTTACAATTGGAAGAACTTCACGCGCCATCTCCATAACAATCTCATTTGCATCTCCGTAAGGCATCATGCCAGAGAGTGATCCACGGCCGGCCATGCGATATCGCCCAGAGTTATAGATAATTATTAGATCGGCGCCTCCTTGCTCTGCACACTTAGCACTTAAGCCCGTACCTGCACCTGCACCAATGACTGCAACTCCATCCGCAATCGTTTTTCTGAGGCCTTTTAGTGCCGTAGCTCTATCCATGTCTTGTTCCTAACTTTGATCGACGTAGGTAATCAACTTAGTTGCTAGAGCCCGACTAAACTGCGCGTCGTTGATGGCATGGTCTAACTCTACAAGTTCGACATGGCGGGGGATATGTCTTCGAATAGTTGAAAATAGAGCTTCATCAGCAATTGGATCGTGGAAGGGCGCACCCGTGACTGCAATCGATGAAACTCCCTTGAGCGGGATAAAGAGGCAAACCGGGGCTTTGGAAAGAGATAACTTAGAACAGATGTCAAGGGCAATTTTTTCGCACTCTTCGGGGTTAGTACGCATGAGTGTGACATTTTCATTGTGAGTATACAGATTACGGTGTGAGAACTTTGTTGGGACAGTATTTCTGGCGCCAAAATTAACCATGTCGAGAGCTCCTAATGAAATTACCTGCGGAATTCCCTGCGCTGAACCTGCGGTTAATCTGTTGGGTCCAGCAGAAAGAACCCCTCCCACGATTTCGTCACAAATCTCAGTAGTCGTAACATCTAGGACACCATGCATGAAACCCTCAGCGATTAGTTTCTCCATAGATCGTCCACCAGAACCAGTCATATGAAAGGTAATAACCTCATAACCGTGAGACTCAATGTGCTTGCGTGCATCGGTAACACATTCTGTTGTGACACCGAACATTGATGCGGCAATCAGTTTCTTCGTTGATTGAAATCTATCTTGTTGTGAGTTGAGCATTCCAATCATGGCATCGACTGCCTGTGAAATAATCTGAGATGAGAGTGAATTTATTCCTGCGATATCAACCACCGATGCAAAAAGAGCCATGTCACTGTCACCAACAAAGGCTGCTGCACTGCTGGTCACTAATGTTGATACTAAAACCTTTGGAAGGCCGATGGGTAGTGAGCGCATGCTTGCAGATGCGATTGTGCTTCCACCGCTACCACCGAGGGCGAAGATTCCATCAAACTCTCCTTTAGCAAAGAGAGATTGAACGATCAAAGCTGCACCACTTGTCATGACTGAAATCGCATGACCCCGATCACGTGATTCTCGAAGTGCTTGCAGGTTGCTATCCCCAGCAGAAGCAACCTGGGAGTTAGAGACATCGACATTTTGAATCGTATCGCCTAAGACTCCAACGTTGACCATAATCGTTCTCAGCCCTGCGCTATGAAAGCGCGCTCGGGCATAGGTGTATTCATCTGACTTTGTATCTAGCGTGCCAATCAATAAGACTGTCTTGGCCGCATTACTCTTCATTTCGCAAGGATAACCAGCCTCTTGAACTCTTACTGATTAAATCGGTGTCCGAAAGGGGACTTGAACCCCTAAGCCCTTGCGGGCACTAGCACCTCAAGCTAGCGCGTCTGCCAATTCCGCCACCCGGACGTGAGTGATAGATAAGAGTAGCAATTGGGTGAGAGAATGCCTAAATGACTACATACACACCACTTGAAGCCGAAGTAATCCGCATCTGTCAAGATCTCATCAGAATCCCTAGCGTTAACTTTGGTGGAGGTATTGGAGATGAGAGGGCGGTTGCAGAATATGTTGTCGCATCATTAGCCGAGGTTGGTATCGAATCAACAATGTATGAATCTGCCCCTGGGCGATGCAATGTTATGGCCAGACTTCCCGGGCGAGATTCACAACGTCCTGGGCTGGTTGTGCACGGGCACATAGATGTTGTGCCAGCTAATGCAGATGAGTGGAGCGTAGATCCATTTTGCGGTGACATCATCGATGGAATGATTTGGGGACGTGGCGCAGTCGATATGAAAAATATGGATGCGATGATTCTTGCCACAGTCAGAGAGTGGTCGTGCTCTGGTTATGTTCCGCCACGAGATATTGTTTTAGCTTTTTTTGCCGATGAGGAAGCGGGAAGTATTTTTGGCTCACATTGGTTGGTAGATAACCACCCTGAACTCTTTGCAGGATGTAGCGAAGCGGTCTCTGAAGTTGGTGGATTCTCAGTCACAGTTGGTGGTGGCAAGCGTCTCTATATGATTGAAACTGCGGAAAAAGGAATTCACTGGATGAAGCTAACGGCACACGGTCGTGCCGGTCATGGCTCTGTCATGAATGATGAGAATGCTCTAACGCGTCTAACGGAGGCAATAGCAAAGATTGGTAATCATCAATGGCCACAGCGCTATAGCGCAACCGTCAAGGCCTTATTTAAGCGTGTAGCTGCCGCAACAGGTAAGACATATGATGAAAATGACTTACGACCATTACTGAGTGAAGTTGGTTTTGCAGCACGCATGATTGGTGCCACGCTACAAAATACAGCTAACCCAACGATGTTGGAGGCCGGGTATAAGGCAAATGTAATTCCAGGCTCTGCTAGCGCAGTCGTTGATGGTCGATTCATTCCTGGCTTTGAAGATGAGCTCAATGAAACAATTAAATCCTTGATCGGACCACACGTCAGTATCGAAACTATTACGCGCGATAAAGCGCTAGAAGTTCCTTTTGAGGGCGATCTGGTCGATGCGATGTGCGCAGCGATTATGAAAGAGGATCCTGAGGCGATCCCAGTTCCGTATTTAATGAGTGGTGGAACCGATAACAAAGCACTGGCAGAGCTCGGAATTATTGGTTACGGATTCTCACCTCTTAAACTCGATGAGGAGTTTGATTTCATGGCGATGTTTCATGGCGTTGATGAGCGAGTACCAGTAGAGGGTTTAACTTTTGGTGTGCGAGTACTGAAGGATTTTCTAGAAAATTCTTAAGCACTTACGTCGTTAAGGGCGCTGCGTAAAATCTCTGGCAGAGTTATCTCTTCGCTCTTTAGCGCCCCCCGCAACTGCGCACCGGTCCGGGCACCGATGATTGCACTCGTAACACCTGGGGCATCGCGTACCCATGCAAGGGCGACTTCAAGAGGGGAGTAGCCAAGTCCAGATGCGGCCACACTGACGGCATCGACCGTGCGCGAGCTGCGAGAATCTAGGTATGGCTCAATATGTTTTGCAAAGTGTGGAGCTGCACCCCGTGAATCACTGGGAAGGCCGCTGCGATATTTACCTGTTAAAACCCCACGAGCAAGTGGGGCCCATGCCAGAAATCCAACACCACAGTGTGCTGCACACTCTAAGAGCTCAATTTCAACATCGCGATTGAGCAGTGAATACTCTGCTTGAATCGTTGTGATCGGAGCCTTCATCGAGTTAGATTCTTGTTTTGTTGCCGCCCGTGAAAGCTGCCACCCTGCGAAATTACTTACTCCAACATAGCGCGCTCGGCCAGTTGTGTAGGCATAGTCAAGGGCGGCTAACGTTTCATCCAGTGGGGTAAATGAATCCCATGCATGCACCTGCCAGATATCAACAAAATCTGTACCCAAACGTGTGAGCGATTTGTCGAGTTCGGAGATTAAAGATTGTCGCGATGTGTCAACATTTCTTATGCCATCAGGAAAACTCAATCCAGACTTTGTGGCAATAACGACATCGTCGCGATTAAAGAGTGTTCCAATCAGTCCACCGATTACTCTCTCGCTGTCACCATCTCCGTAAGTATTTGCTGTGTCGATAAAATTGCCACCGGCTTCAATATATGCGCGGCACTGATCTGCAGCCTCATGTTCATCGGTATCGCGACCCCAGGTCATAGTGCCAAGACCCAAACGAGAGAGCGTTAATCCACTGTTGCCTGCTCTTCGCATTTCCATGGGGCGACCTTAGCAAGGCGGCAGCGAAAAACCTGCGATAGCCTTAGCTTTATGCAGCTAGTTTTGATTCGACATGCCCACTCTGAGGCAAATGCCAAAGGCATACTCTCTGGACGTATCTCTGGCGTCCATCTATCTGCAACCGGAATCTCCCAGTCAGAAAAACTTATTACCCGATTAGGAGCAATTAGCGTCAGTGAACTTCGTATTAGTCCGCTAGAGCGTTGCGCCGAAACTATTACTCCGTGGTGGGAGAGCATAGGTAAGAAAAGTAATCGTGGTGTAGATATTGTAAAAGATGAAAATTTGATTGAAGTGGATTATGGCAAGTGGAGTGGTAAAAAACTAGCGATTTTATCTGGGCATAAGCTCTGGAAGACTGTGCAAAATAATCCTAGCGCTATGTATTTTCCATCAGGAGAGGGATTGGCGCAGATGCAAGAGCGTGCAATGCGCGCAGTTCACGCCGCTATTGCTTCAAAAAGAAAGGGAGCAGCCCTTCTTGTGAGCCATGGTGATGTCATTAAATCAATCGTTGCATCCTGTCTAGGAATGCATCTCGATGATTTTCAACGAATTGTTATCGATCCTGCATCTGTGACAATTATTGATTTCAGTAGTTCTAAACCACGTTTGTTACTTCTAAATGACTCACGCTCCAATTTGGAGAGTTTTATCAATGCCCCTTATAGAAAGCGCAACCTCTTAGGGGGAGGTGGCGGTAAATGAGTTTTATCTTTGACTCAATAGATCGATTTGTTGCTGGCACCGTTGGAGAGCCAGGAGAGCGGGCTTTTTTTATTCAGGCACAAAATGGGACACGGTTAGTAACCCTCGCTCTGGAAAAAGCACAGGTAGCAGCATTGGCCGAGCGTCTTGCGATCGTGCTCGTTGATCTGCGAAGAAATGGATTTCCCTTCAATACAAGAGATCTACCTCGAGATGATGCTCCACTAACAACCCCCATTGAATCCGAGTTTGAGGTTGGTTTGATTTCAATGGCCTGGGATGAGAGCCAATCTAGAATGAGCATAGAACTCTTTGAAATTGCTGCCCCAAATGGCGAAGCAGATAACTCCCTCAAGGTTGCCCTTGATATTTCGCAGTGCGGGGCTTTTGTTAAACGCTCTAAAGCTCTCGTGAGTGCAGGTCGTTTGCCATGTCCTTTCTGTGGATTCCCGATAGATCCGCAAGCTCACCTATGTCCGAGGGCTAATGGCTATAGACGATAAGTTTGAACTTCTCTCCACTGGCGAGTTAAAGGTAACGGGCAGACTAGTCGATGCTTCAAATGCAACGCTGTATGCAACTGTCACACATGGAGAGCAATCAATGACCTGTATCTACAAACCTATCGCTGGTGAAAGGCCTCTTTGGGATTTCCCAGATGGAGCTCTGGCTTATCGGGAGTTTGCAGCGTATCTGCTCAGTAACGTACTTGGTTTTAATCTAGTTCCACTCACGATTTTGCGTGATGGTCCTTATGGCTCTGGAATGGTACAGGAGTGGATTGATATCGATGAGAGTATTGATCTGGGCTCATACTTCTCCTCTGATAGCCCAAAGCTTCGATCAATGGCCTTATTTGATGCGATCATCAATAACACAGATAGAAAGATCGGTCATCTTCTACCAACTCCCACCGGAGAATTATTCGGTTGCGATCATGGTGTGACTTTCCATAGTGAGAATAAACTACGTACTGTACTTTGGCAGTGGGCCGGGGATCCACTGACACACAGTGAAATCGAAATCCTACAAAAAGCTAAGAACTCAATCAATAAGGAGATTGATCTCTCTCCTTATTTGACTGAGACAGAGTTAAGCGCCCTTTCTTTGCGCATAGATTCATTGATATCTATAGGTGCAATGCCAACTCCTAATCCGGATTGGCCTGCAGTGCCATGGCCGGCCTTTTAGCCCAGTGATAACTAGGATAAGAGAGTGAAATCTTGGGACACGGTCGCCATTCCTGCCTTAGCTAGCGATGTGACCGTATTGCCGCTTTACCTCACAAATTCACGCTCGGGCCTTAAAGAATTAGTGGCTAGGAAACCTACCTACCGAATGTATGTCTGTGGAATAACACCATACGACGCTACGCACCTGGGCCATGCGGCAACGTATTTAACATTCGATTTAATCTATCGATATTTGCGTGCACAGGGTTCAGAGGTCAACTATGTTCAGAATATTACCGATATAGATGATCCACTTCTTGAGCGTGCAAAGCGTGATGGTATTGATTGGGCCGATTTGGCACACTCACAGATCACACTTTTTACCAATGACATGCTAAAACTTCGAGTTATTCCCCCTACGCATTACATCGGAGCAGTCGAGGCGATACCCCTAGTTGTTAAGGCGGTAGAGGAGTTAGATGCACGAGGTTCTATATATGCAATTGGGAGTGATTATTACTTCTCTAACTCTGTCGAATCAGATTTTGGTGCACTTTCTCAACTAAGTCAATCAGAGATGGAGAGGATTTTCTCCGAGCGCGGAGGAGATCCAACATTGGCAGGCAAGATTCATTCACTCGACTGTTTGGTGTGGATGTCGCAGCGAGAAGGTGAACCAGGATGGCCTTCATCCTTTGGGGTTGGGCGACCTGGTTGGCATATTGAATGTACTGCGATTGCACTCGAATACCTTCATCCAGATGCCCGTGAAGATCATCTCATCGATATTCAAGGCGGTGGAAGCGATTTAATCTTCCCTCACCATGAAATGTGTAGATCACAGGCACGAATCCTCACAGGGAAAGAGTTAGCGGCTAACTATGTACATGCAGGGATGATCGGTTTAGATGGTGAAAAGATGAGTAAAAGCAAGGGAAATCTTGTTCTGGTTTCGACCTTAATGGCCGATGGCGTTGATCCCATGGCAATTCGATATGCATTGATGTCACATCATTACCGAGATGATCAAATGTGGAGTGCAGAAGTATTAGAACAAGCACAATCATCGTTAGTGCGGCTTCGAAAAGCCTTAGCGATGGATACGGTTTATGAGAGTGCTGATCTAATACAGATAGTTATCGCAGGCTTAGCCGATGATTTGAATACACCTGCAGTGATTGCCGCAATTGAGAAATGGGTTGAAAAAACATTGCAAGGCGCAACCGGGGGAGATTCAAAAGCAGTTCGAGCCAGCTTAGATGCGCTATTGGGTTTTGCGATCTAATCTTGAGAACGTCGACGTAAATAACGCTCAAACTCTTTTGCAATCATGTCACCAGATATCTCAGGGATATCAGCGGCATCTTTACTTTCTTCTAAATTTTTAATATATTCTGCAACATCGTTATCATCTTTAGCTAAGGTATTTATCTCGACTTCCCAGGCATCTGATGCCAGCGCAAGTTCATCTTGGGGTATTGAGATAGTAAGGAAATCTTCGAGGGCATGAATTAAAGCCAGTGAAGCTTTGGGTGATGGAGCATTTGAGGCGTAATGGGGTACTGGCGCCCATAATGAGACGGCATCAATGCCGCGACGCTGGCATCCATCATGAATGACGCCAAGGATTCCAGTTGAACCTTCGTAGGTTGATATCTCCACATCTAGTCGCGACGCAACCTTTGGATTAGCAGCGGTTATGTTCACTGTGATCGGTCTGCTGTGTGGGATATCGGCCAGTAGCGAACCCATTGTAAGAATCATCGAAACTTCACAATCATCGGCTAAATCTAAAAGCTCACGCGTGAAACTCTTCCATCGCATAGATGGCTCTACACCTTTGACGATCACGAGATCACGATCGAGATCTGGAAGTACAAGTCCGTAAACCTCGGTTGTAGGCCAGGTGATTTTTCGCGAATCACTCTCATCTGTAAATACTTGTGGGCGGTTGACTTGAAAATCATAGAAATCTTCAGGATCTACATCTGCGATCAACTGCGGAATAATCTCACTTGAATCATCGCGCCATGCTGCAATCAAATGATCGAGGGCACCGGTCGCGGCCTCACCAGCATCGTTCCAACCCGAGAAGGCCACCACCATTACTGGATTTCGCAACGTCGGAATCTGATGTATCTCCACATCAACAAACCTTACGGTACCCTCCTGCAAGTGACGAACTCAAACAAGCGCGTATTTTTTGACGCCATTTTCTTTGATATGGATGGCCTCATGGTCGACTCCGAGCCATTGTGGCTTGAATCTGAATCAGAGATCACTGCCGGCTATGGATACAGATGGCAGGCCCAAGATCAAGTTGCATGTCTAGGTGGCCCACTCGCGCGCGTTGGTGAATATATGTCTGCCAGATGCCAGGGTGTTGAGTCACCTTCCTATTTCACCCAAAAACTTATCGACCTCCAGTGTGCAAAACTGCGGGGACAGACTCCTTTGATGCCCGGGGCCATCGAACTTGTTCGTGAACTTCAGGCTAACGGAATAGCTACTGGCTTAGTTTCAGCTAGTCCGCGCAATATCGTTGATGCAGTCTTAGATAACTTGGGAGGAAGTCCATTTCCTTTCTCGATCAGTGCCGATGATGTTGTCAATACAAAGCCTCATCCAGATGCATATCTACTGGCGGCAAGAAAATCTGGCGCAGAGATATCGCACTCATTGATCTTCGAGGATTCGCTGACTGGTGTTGCAGCGGCACAAGCCAGTGGCGCTTGGCTTATAGCAGTTCCACACCTAGTAACGGTTCTTGAAAGTGCGCGAGTTCGCAGCATCAGGAGTTTGGAACAACTTTCGTTTTCTAAGTTACAGGAGCTATTCGTAGATTTTTCAACCGCAATTTAACGTAGGTGAGCGGGACAGATTGGTTTGAAGAAACACCAATCACACAACTTGCTGGGCTTTGGTGGCCAGTAATCTTTCTCAATTGAAATAAATATATCTTTAGCTGTGCGATGTAAAGATTTTTCAGCTGATTCGATATCGGACATTGTCGGATTACTTTTAATTAACTTGCCATCGCCCAAGTAGATTAACTGCAGCAAACGGGGGAGTACACCACTTGATTTCCAGTATAAGAGTGCGTATACCCGTAGTTGAAAGAGAGCCTTATCCTCCCAACCTGATTTTGGCGCCTTTCCCGTTTTGTAGTCTACGATGCGAACCTCACCTGTAGGGGCAATATCTAAGCGATCGACATATCCGTGGAGATAGACATTTTCTTCAAAATTATTCTCTAAATGCATCTCTCGATGGGTCGCCTCAAAACTGGATGGTTGTTCTAACGTAAAGTAGGTTGTAAGGAGCGCGGATGCGCGATCCAGCCATTCTTTCTCATTTGTGACCATCTCGGATAACTCGGGTTTTGCCTCAACCTGTGCCCGCCAACGAGATGGGAGTAGATCTATAGCAGTTTGAGGCGTGCGATCACTCGGAATACTTTCAAAGAGATCGTGCAAAACAGTATGCACAAGTGTTCCTCGCTCAGCATCTAGGTTCGGCGGTTGCGGGAGTCGATCTATCGAACGGTATTTATAGAGTTGTGGGCAATTGGTGTAGTCATTGACACTGCTAGGTGAGAGCCTTAGACGGGAATCCATATTCACGTGTTGCAAGATACCCGTACTTTGTCGATTTTTTTCACCTAAGATACTCTCGTGTCGAATTTCGGGTACTTCGCAGCCGGTGATCGGATTCAATTAACCGACCCCAAAGGCAAGTTATACAGTTTTACAATCGTGCCTGGAAAAGAGTGGCATACCCACAAGGGTTGGATTACCCATGATGAGCTGATTGGTATGCCTGAAGGCTCCGTTGTTATAACCACGGCGGGATTAAAATTCACTGCATTTAAGCCTCTCTTAGCCGACTTCGTTTTGACGATGCCTCGCGGGGCCACGATCGTCTATCCAAAAGATGCCGCGATGATCGTTGGCTTAGCCGATATATATCCGGGGGCTCGAGTTTTAGAGGCTGGTGTTGGAAGTGGAGCGCTATCGATCTCACTTCTTCGCGCCTGCGGTGCTAGTGGAAGTCTTCATTCGGTGGAGCGTCGAGAAGATTTTGCAGAGAATGCACGCTCAAATGTTGAGAGCTACTTCGGTGGCTCACCCTCGAACTGGCGCCTCACTGTTGGAGATTTACAGGATCAAGATGTAGTTGATAGTTATGACCGAGTTATTTTGGACATGCTCGCACCGTGGGAGTGCGTTGATTTAGCGGCGCGTGCACTTCGACCAGGCGGAGTATTTATGGCCTACGTCGCGACTACAACTCAGTTATCGGTAACGGCCGAGGCGATTAAGTCCGATGGCAGATTTACCGAGCCAGAGAGTTCAGAGACAATCGTGCGTGGCTGGCATCACGAGGGTCTTGCTGTGCGGCCACAGCAACGCATGATTGGTCATACTGGATTTTTGATTCAAACAAGAAAGATGGCACCAGGAGTCGAAGTTCTTGCCAGACGTCGCAGACCAGCTAAAGGTGCCTACGGTGTCTCGGAAGATTGAGCGTCTAATCAATCTCACTATCGCACTACTTGCAACAAAGAGATATTTAACCAAAAGTGAAATCTTCAGATCTGTAGATGGCTATGAAGGTAGTGCAGAGGCTAAAGAGCGTATGTTCGAGCGTGATAAAGATGATTTGCGTAATCTTGGCGTTGTAATAGAAGTAGGAAGCTTTGATCCAGTATTTGAGGATGAGGCCGGCTATCGCATAAAACCAGAGGGATATTCCTTAGATCTTGGAGAGATCACTGGAGTTCAAATCGCCCTACTCTCACTCGCTGCCCAGGCTTGGCGAGGTGCTGCTTTAGATGATGCTGCACATAGTGCTCTCACAAAATTACGATCTATAGGTGTCGAATCCGATCTCGATGGGGTGCCTGCGATCACACCTCGATTAAACGCTGCTCACAGGGATTTCGTAGTGATTACCACAGCGATTTCAAAACGACAACGGATTTCATTTACTTATCTCGGAGCGAGCCTGGAGCGACAATCTCGAATCATCGAACCTTTTGCAATCGCAACGAAAAACTCTCATTGGTATGTTGCGGGCAACGATACGGAGAAATCGCAGATTCGTACTTTTAGATTAGACCGTATCGATGGCGAAATAACCTCTATGCCGGTTTCAGGAGGCTATGAAATTCCGGAGGGCTTCGATGTCTTTGAATCTTTATCCAACCTGCAAAGCGCCACAGTCGCCACTCTTGATATCCGCAAAGGCAAGGCGCAGCTGCTTCGCAACACTGCCTTATCGATTGTTGATAAGGGGGAGTGGGATCAGATCACAGTCAAGTATTTCGATTCGCAAACCCTAATTGACCTGGTTCTTTGGCATGGTGAAGATGTTTTAGTTAAAGCACCCATCGAACTTCGCAAAGATGTCATAACCAAACTCCACGAGATTGTTCTCTTGCATGCCTAAGGCGGCACAGACCCCGCTGGGACGTACAGCCAGGCTATTAGATCTTGTGCCCTACTTAGCCTCACATCAAGGGATAGAACTTCTCTCTCTGGCCAAAGAGTTCGATGTGAGTCAAAGCCAGATGGTTGCAGATTTAACAACTCTCTGGATGTGTGGTCTTCCGGGCTACACACCGTTAGAGCTGATGGATCTATCCTTTGAATCTGGTTTCGTAACGATACATAACGCCGAAACTCTTGCCCATCCTCGAACTCTTAGCGATGAAGAGTCGATCGCGCTCTTACTGGGACTTGATTTAGTTATTGAATCCTTACCCAATGATCGCAAAGATCTCAAAGAAATCGCTCTGGATTTAGTAGCGCGCCTTTCAGCACGTAGTTCGGTTCCTGCCAAATTAAGCGCTGTGCCTGTAATACCAGGATCATTACGCGCAACTATTCAAAGTGCACTCCGGACCAAGTCCGCACTAGAGATTGTTTATCATTCCTCGTATTCAGATATTTTATCGACCAGGGTTGTTACCCCCATAGAGTTGCGAGATGACAATGGATTTGAATACTTATGGGCGGCCTGTCAAAGCGCTCGAGCACTTCGAAGTTTTAGAGTAGACCGTATCCAATCGGTGGCACTGACCACGGTAGAAAAAATGCCAACAGGGGCATTGCACAATAATCGCAAAATTGAGTACACGATTCTTGCGCACTCCAGAGAACGTGAGGTAATGGAGAGATTTGCGCTCGAGCCAGATGCTCTGGGAGCAACGATAGAGACCAGTTCTTACTCACGTGAGTGGATTAGGCGCTCCATCCTGGCATCCTCGGGCGGCGTTGAACTCGTTGCTCCGGACGATATTCGCTCTGAAATCCAACGGGCGGCGCAGTCGATACTCGATCGTTATACATCACAGTGAGCGCACCTATCCATAAAGCCCGGCTCTGCGGTAACCTTAGCTCAATCTATTTCGTACTCATCTAAAAGGGAGTTTGCCTGATGTTTCTCAAGGAGCCTAGCCACATTCTGATTCTTCTTATCGTGATTCTCGTCCTTTTTGGTGCCAAGCGCCTTCCAGACTCTGCTCGTTCACTCGGACGCTCTATGCGTATCTTTAAGAGTGAGATCAAGGAGATGGGCACAGATGAAAAGAAATCTGAGGGCGACACTACTTCTGAGAAGTAGATAGCCATGGCGTCTACTTCAGACGCACGGATGCCACTGCTTGAACATCTTCGCGAATTACGCAAGAGGGGTTTCCGTGCCTCAATTGTAATCATTCTTGCATCATTTGTAGGGTGGTTTTTCTACAACGACATAATTACGCAGTTGGCTTTACCTGTTTGCGATTTAAAGGCGGCTCAGCAATCCGGATCAACCCACTGCGGTGCCCTGTATATCAACGGTGTTCTAGGTCCTCTTAATCTACAAATCAAGGTTGCTCTTCTGGCGGGAATAATCCTCTCAGCCCCTTTGTGGCTCTATCAACTATGGGCGTTTATTGCGCCAGGTCTACATCGAAAAGAAAAACGTAACTCGATTCTTTTTCTAGTTTTTGCTACGCCATTTTTCGCTCTTGGTGCCACTTTGGGATACTTGATTCTACCAATTGCCATAAAAGTTCTCTTTGGCTTTACGCCAAGCTCTCTATCAAATCTAGTTAAGTTTGATGATTATTTAGACTTCGTTATGCGAATCATCTTGCTTTTTGGGTTGGCCTTTGAGCTACCGATATTTCTTGTGACATTTAATTTAATAGGATTTTTGCGTGGTGAGACTATTCTGCGGCCATGGCGAATCTGGGTCTTTTCAATAGTTCTCTTTACCGCCGCGTTTACGCCAACTGCAGATCCTTTTACAATGGCCCTACTAGCCATTCCTCTCTGTGCCCTTTATTTCATGGCCGGTGGAATCGCCCTGTTAGTCGATAAGCGTCGAGATAAACGTTCGGCGCAGATCCCGACGGGGGTCTCAACAATCGAGGCTGCTACACCTATCGAGTGATAGGGCGATAAGGTCGCCTCATGTGGGCCGTGGTTATCAATCCAACTTCTGGATCTGGCAAAGGTTCTACTATCGGTAGCCGTGTTGCGGCTTTTCTCACGCAACGGCGAATCAAACACCAGATTATTTCAGGGACATCAGCCAGTTCAGTTGCTAATAACCTTTCTACATTCATCGAAGATTTTCCAGAGTGCAGCGGTGTACTCGCTGTTGGGGGAGATGGATTAGCCCACATCGTCCTGCAGATAACTACTCCAGCTCAGATTCCTCTAGCAGTTATTCCAGCAGGTACAGGCAATGACTTTGTTCGTAGCCTTGGATGGTCACTTCAAGATTTAGATCCCTATCTAGAGGTAATCCTTTCAACACCGCCAACATCTATTGATCTGGGCTTAGTCAATGGTGAGTGGTTTGGTGCAGTTTTATCAACTGGCTTTGATTCGATGGTTAATGAAAGGGCAAACACTATGTCATGGCCAAAAGGGCCAATGAAATACAACGCAGCTATTGCTATTGAGCTACCTCGATTCAAGCCGCGACATTATGAGATAACCCTTGATGGTCGCAGTATTTCAACGGAAGCGATGTTGATTGCAGTAGCAAATGGTCGAAGTTACGGCGGGGGAATGTTGGTCTGTCCTGATGCAGATATCTCCGACTCACTCTTTGATGTCATGGTTCTCCATCCTGTGTCGAAGATAGAGTTTCTTAAAGTATTCCCACGTGTCTTTAAGGGAACGCATGTAACGCATCCAGCAGTTGAAATCGTTCGAAGTGCACGTGTAAAAATATCAGCCGATGCAGTTGCTTATGCCGATGGAGAGCGTATTGGACCACTACCTATATCTGCACAGTGCATGCCAAAAGCGATGTTGACATGGATTCCGTAACAACACCTGCAGAGAAATATGCATCAGCAAAGCTGCGCAGTTCTCATCCCATTACACAGGAGTTTCTGGCTACCTTTGATTTTGAATTTGATCCATTCCAAATCGCAGCCGTACATGCCGTGGAGGAAGGAAATAGTGTTCTTGTTGCCGCGCCCACCGGTGCTGGAAAGACAGTGGTCGGAGAGTTCGCCGCCTATTTTGCGCTCTACTTAGGCAAGAAGTGTTTCTATACAACTCCGATCAAGGCGCTCTCTAATCAGAAATACTTTGAGTTTGTGGCCAAATTTGGCGAGGATCGAGTTGGCTTGCTAACGGGGGATACGAGTATCAATAGCGAGGCCGATATCTTGGTCATGACGACCGAGGTACTGCGAAATATGTTGTATGCAGGCTCTTCGACATTGACCAACTTGGGATATGTCGTAATGGATGAAGTGCATTACTTAGCCGATAAGTTTCGCGGAGCCGTTTGGGAGGAAGTTCTTATCCATTTGATGGAGAGCGTACAAGTCATCTCTCTTTCGGCGACAGTTTCTAATGCTGAGGAATTCGGTGAATGGCTTGGGGAAGTTCGTGGAAACACGACGGTGATAGTCAGTGAAATTAGACCTATTCCACTGTACCAACATGTTCTTATCGGTAATCGCATGATGGATCTCTTTGAACGAGAGGGTGTGATTAATCCTGAAATCTTGCGGCGAGAGCGCGAGGCGATGCGCAAATCATCGATGGATAGACATCGTCGTGGGCGATACAGTGAACAAAAAGAGCGTTTATCTCGCGCAGACATCATTGAAAAGCTTGCTGATGAAAATATGCTGCCAGCTATAACCTTCATTTTTTCCCGTGTTGGTTGCGACGCCGCTGTTAAGCAATGTCTTGTAGCAGGCATTCGGTTAACCTCCCCGGATGAGCGCACTGAGATAAAGGCTACAGCCCTTAAATACACGGCCAATATTGCGGCAGAGGATTTAGAGGTTTTAGGTTTTAGCGATTGGCTAACAGCCTTGGAGCGTGGAATCGCGGCCCATCATGCGGGTTTATTGCCAAGCTTTAAGGGCGCCGTTGAAGATCTATTTCAACGCGGCTTAGTTAAGGCCGTTTTTGCGACAGAGACTCTTGCACTCGGAATTAATATGCCGGCACGCACCGTGGTCTTAGAAAAACTAGTCAAATTCAATGGTGAAGCGCATGTTCCGATTACTCCGGGGGAGTACACACAGTTAACAGGCCGTGCCGGTCGCAGAGGTATCGATATCGAAGGTAATGCAGTTATCCAATGGTCTCCAACCGTGGACTCTGCAGCTGCCGCTGGTCTTGCGTCAACACGTACATACCCGCTCCGTTCATCATTTGCACCCTCATATAACATGTCAATTAATCTCATCGCACAATTTGGACGAGAGCGTGCACGCCGATCTCTTGAATCATCCTTTGCGCAATTCCAAGCCGATCGTGCGGTAGTGGGTCTATCGCGACAGATACGAAAAAATGAAGGTGCGATTGAGGAGATACTGCTCAATGCCATCTGTCATCTCGGAGATTTCATTGACTACGCGAGTATCCGCCGAGAGATCAAAGAGGTTGAAGTACTCCTTAGCCGCCGGGATCAGAAGAAAACCTTTGATAATCGACAACGTGCTCGTCTAGAGAGTGATTTAGGCGATCTTCGAAAATCTCTACGTAACCACAGTTGTCATAGTTGCAATGAACGTGAAGATCATGCTCGATTCGCCGAGCGAGCTGGTCGCCTCAACCGAGAGAATGAGGGTCTTCGTACACGTGTTGAAAGTCGTACGAATGTAATCGCTAAAACATTTGATCAAATTTGCCAGGTACTCAACCACCTTAATTATATTGAGGGTGAAAAACCGACAGAGCAAGGAAAGATTTTGACTAAGATTTACGCCGAATCCGATCTGCTTCTTACCGAATCGATACGGTGTGGTCTCTTTGATGAACTTAATGCAGTTGAGCTTTTATCCATCGTTTCATGCATGATCTTTGAATCGCGTTCGGCTGAAAATTTAGCACCTAAAATGCCCAGTCCTAAAGTCTCATCGGCTCTAACAGAGGTGATCGCCATTTGGGCGCAGTTAGAGGAGATCGAAACACATTACGGAGTCAAAACACAACGCGAACCAGATGCTGGCTTTTGTTGGATCGCATATAAGTGGGCCAGCGGAGGATCGTTGCAGAGTGTTCTCAAAGGCAGTGATATGTCGGTGGGCGATTTCGTTCGCTCTACGAAACAGCTGATTGACCTACTCAATCAGATCGCAGGTGCTAGTCAAAAACTTCGTCCAGTATGTAAAGATGCTGTAAAGCGGATCGATCGTGGAGTTGTTGCCTACCTCATGGGTGAAGTATGACGCTGATGCTTTTAGATAGCGCATCGCTCTGGTATCGCGCTTACTACGGAATGCCCGACACTTTGCTCGCCCCCGATGGAACTCCTATACATGCTGTTCGCGGCTTTATCGATATGAGTGCGCGATTGATCGGCATTTACAAACCTGATCGCATCGTTGCTTGTTTAGATGGAGATTGGCGTCCAACGTGGCGCGTCGAACTCTTTCCCGACTACAAGGCCAATCGCTTGGAGGAGGAGGGTGATGAAGAGGAGGAGCCCGAGACACTCACCCCGCAGATTCCGATTCTTTTAGATCTTCTTGATCTCTTTGGTATTCCAGTTGTTGGAGTCGATGATTTTGAGGCCGATGATGTGATGGCCACATATGCCGAAGTTGAGAAGGGTCCGATTCGAATAGTCACCGGAGACCGTGATCTTTTCCAGATGGTTGATGATAAGCGAGATATTAAAGTTGTTTATCTGGCTAAAGGTGTATCGGCCCATGATTTAGTTGATCTGAAATATGTTTCTGATAAATATCAGATCCCGGGGGAGCGTTATGCCCTCTTTGCTATGTTTCGTGGTGATCCATCCGATGGACTACCTGGTGTGCGCGGTATCGGTGAAAAGGGAGCAGCTCTTATCGCTAGCAACTTCGCAAACGCTGATGAGGCTATTGCAGCGGCTCATGCTGGCCATCAATCCTTGACACCGTCCTTAGCTAAAAAAATTATCGCAGGTGTGGATTATTTAAAGATTGCACCTACCGTTGTTCAGGTAGCACGCAACGTCGCCCTACCAAAGATTGATTTAACGATGCCTAAGGCTCCCTCAGATCTTTCGGCTATCTACCAGTTTAAGGAGCGCTACGGTCTCGGTGCCAGCGTTGATCGTTTGATCAGTGCACTCGGGTGGTAAATATCCTTATCGCCATCTTCAGTGGTGCACTCTTGAGCGGTGCATTTGCTCCATTATCGATTTGGTGGCTCGCACCTATCGCTATCTCACTACACATTTTGGCCATCCAACGATCACCTCGTCCTTTTCTTAACTCATTCATATTTGCTCTTGTTTTCAACGCGATAGCACTGCACTGGACAAGTACTTTTGTAGGCGCAGTTCCCTGGACGATTCTTGCCATAGGACAGGCTGTTCTCTTTATGCCCCTTGGTTTTGCGCACAAATATGGAGTAGCCCTGTACCCATTTATCTTCCTGCTCCTTGAGCAACTTCGTGGCAGCTTTCCATTTGGTGGCTTTGGTTGGATGCGTGTTGCTTATTCGCAGGCCGATGCTCCTTATAGTTCTATAGCAGCGATTGGGGGAGCCGTTGGACTCAGTGCTTTCGTTCTATGTATTTCATTAACGCTTTTTGCATTACTTAATGCACGATTACATCTCTTTCCTCTTTTTCCACTCATTCTTCTTCTAATTCCAATCCATACTAATAGCATCGGAACAGTCAAGGTGCTCATGGTGCAAGGTGATGTACCATCGTTAGGGTTAGATTTTAATTCACGGGCAAAGGCCGTTTTTCTCAATCACGTGAATGAAACAAAAAAAGCATTAATAAAAGATAATAATGTCGACTTTATTCTCTGGCCAGAAAACGCTGTTGATGTGGATCCATTTACCAACAGTGATGTCGAGGCCACCATCAACACTTTTAGTGCTCCTTTGATAATAGGTGGCGTAACCCGCCAAAAAGGAGACCTCCAGAATGTGTCGATACTCTGGACAAATAAAGTTAAAGAAACTTATGTAAAGCAGCATCTAACACCCTTTGGCGAGTACATTCCATTGCGCTCAATCGCATCGAAAATCTCACCCTTAGCTGCCTCTGTTGAGGATTTCACGCCGGGAAGTTCATCAAAGATATTCGCGATAGGTGCTGCAGAAATCGCACCGATAATCTGCTTCGAACTCATCGATGATTCTATTTTGAGCACCGCTGCACAAGCATCAAATCTCATGGTTGTTCAAACAAATAGTGCGACATTTGGATTCTCGCCAGAGAGCGCCCAGCAGTTAGAGATTTCACGGATCAGAGCTATTGAACATGCTAGAAATCTTCTCTCTGTATCCACTACAGGAATCTCTGCCGTTATTGATTCAACGGGTGAAATTACTGCCAGAACAGATATTCATGAACCGGCCCACTTATTTGCAACAGTGCAGCTGCTAGATAGCCAAAGCCCAAGGGATAGGGCCGGTCATTGGGCCACAGTGGCAGCCTTTATCTGGTTATTAATTGTGGGCAGAACAGGTCGAAAGGTTGTTACCTAACGCCGATAAGTGGCATTATGTAAAGTAAAGTTAAACGACCATATCCCCGCGGCTACTGACGCAATTATGAGCTGTAGGCCTCTATCGGTGCGCAGGAACAGACTAAGTTGCGATCTCCAAAGGCGCCATCGATACGGCCAACAGTTGGCCAGTATTTGCCTCTGGATCCAATCAATTCTCCGGGTATGAGCCCTGTAATCGTTGCTGGGAAGGCTCCGGCTTCACGGGAGTAACTGCGCTCCCAATTACTAGCAGCTATCGCCCCTATCGTGTGTGGTGCATTGCGCAGAGGAGATCCATCAATGCTCTGCTTGCCATCGATAATCTCCTGGATCTCAGAGCGGATACCGATCATCGCATCGATAAAACGATTCATCTCAAGAATATCTTCAGATTCCGTTGGTTCAATCATCAAAGTTCCAGCTACCGGGAAAGACATCGTGGGCGCGTGGAATCCATAGTCCATCAACCTCTTTGCAATGTCATCGACGCTCACACCTGAAATCTTTGTTATCTCACGAATATCGAGAATGCATTCATGGGCAACTAAACCTTTAGCGCCAGTGTAGAGAATTGGATATGAAGCCTTTAGACGTGCAGCCATGTAGTTTGCATTCAATATTGCAACTTCAGTGGCATGTGTTAGCCCTTCTCCCCCCATGAGTCGGATGTAGGCCCAAGAGATCGGCAAGATGCTTGCAGAGCCAAAGGGCGCAGCCGATATCGGTCCTGGACCGCCCC
>Ga0194050_1000035_pt1 | contig 37236 bp, 35 predicted proteins | sample SepL2310m_MetaG_FD_148657 | JGI IMG/M metagenome (GOLD analysis project Ga0194050, IMG submission 148657) | Anoxic zone freshwater microbial communities from boreal shield lake in IISD Experimental Lakes Area, Ontario, Canada - Sep2016-L239-10m | ecosystem: Environmental > Aquatic > Freshwater >...
AAAAATAATGAGAAGGACGCTACCGAGGATTAGAAGTTGTTTGCTGGAGATGAAGCGGGTGATGTAATGGGTTTTCGATCCCGCTAAATCACCAACATTTGGTAGCAAGTAGACTAAACCTAATGGCCATGCTCTTGAAATGACATTTGCTAAGCAAATTGCAGCGATCACCTGAACTGGATTAAGGAGTACCTGGCTTAAGGCGCTAATTAAAAGGATGCGAACCACAGTGGCGAGGATGAGGGCTAAGCCACCATAGGTACCAATACGTGAGTCCTTCATAATTTCTAGGGCTCTGGCGCGGTCAGGGGAGCCACCTAAACCATCGAGTAAATCGGCTAAACCATCCTCATGCAAGGCGCCAGTAAGCCATACGCTACTAGCAACACAAAGAGCGGCAGCTAAGAGGGCACTACTACTGCTGGCAGGAAATAGCAGTATCGTGAGTAGCCAAACTAGCGAACAGCAGACGCCAATAATAAAACCTACCGCAGGCGCATAAATCAGACTATCACTTTCTTTTTGAGGAGTCCAATCTGCCCAGCGCATCCAACTTTTTGGAATTGGCAGGCGGGAAAAAAATTGAATTGAAATTAATAGGTAGCGAATAAAATTCATGATTAATTTAGCTCCTATTTTTTGTGCTTATTTGGGCACTAGAAAAGCTTGCCATTTCATTTAATAGATGACAGGCTGAGATGAGTAATGGCCACGCTAGCGCTGCCCCTGAGCCTTCGCCTAATCTGAGGTCTAAATCAAGCAGGGGCTGCACATTTAAATAGTGCAAAAGTTGCCCATGCGCCTGTTCATGAGAGCAATGTGAAAAAATACAATACTGTAGTACATTGGGAGCGAGGGCGTGCGCGATTAATACAGCAGCGCTAGTAATAAATCCATCAACGACAATCACGCGACGCTGGGCCGCAGCTTGCAAGATTGCACCTACCATGGTGGCAATTTCGAAACCACCAAAAGCGCTCAGTATTTCGATGGCCGAGCTAGCCTGAGAATGGCGTTTTAATACCCCCTCTAAAACATTTATTTTTTTTAGTAAGCCAGCTTTATCTAGACCAGTACCAGCACCGGTACAGTGTGTAATGGGTATACCTAACATTCGGCTCATGATGAGTGAAGCAGCAGCAGTATTCCCAATGCCCATTTCCCCGAGTAAAAGTACGTTGCCGGGTAGGCCGCAAATAATCTCCTGACCATTTTTGATGGCCTGTAGGCATTGCGCTGGTTGCATCGCTAGTGCTTGACTTGAGTCGGCTGTACCTAAGGCTAGTTTCTTAATAATTAAACCTTTGCGCGGCAAGATTTCTTTGGCAATACCAGTATCGACTATAGTCAAATCTAGTTGGTGCTGGCGCGACAGCACACTAACGGCAGCGCCACCAGCTAAAAAATTCTCGACCATTTGCCAAGTAACGTCACTCGGAAATGCAGAGATACCCTGGTTAGTTAAACCATGGTCACCGGCAAAAACGACTAACTGTGGTTGTACTAGGATAGGGTTCGGGCTATTTAAAATTAAGCCTAACTGTTTGGCCAATGATTCAAGTTGACCCAAGGAGCCCAGCGGCTTGGTTTTATTGTTCAGCTCGGTTTGAATTGATTCGCCTAATTTTAAGTTATCGAGTGGGGCGATGAAGGGTAATTCAATATCCATCAGATGCTTTCATTTAATCAAGGAGAGTAAGGTTTCTTTTGGAATATGTTGCCCAATTAAATCCGCAAGATTATTAAAAACTACCTCTAATGTTTTGGCTTCTTTGCCGAAGAGTGATTTGATCACTACTGGATCTTCGAATAGCCCATGCACATAAATACCAAGTACATTACCACGCGAATTTTGCCAAGCTAGATCGGGAATAATTTCTACTGATATCGGCGCTTGATTGACTTCATCTGCCTTTTGGCGAGAAGACTTACCATGATGAATTTCATAACCACTTACCTCTAAATCAGATAAAGCAGACCAAGGGCCATTAACTTGACTAAAGCGCACGGTGATTTTATTGACTTGCTTATCCTTAGCAAAAGTTGTCTGAATTGCTAAGTGCCCTAGACCCGTTGCAGCGCCATCAATATTAAATGGATCGTGCATCACTTGGCCAAGCATTTGTAACCCCCCGCATATACCGAGCACCATTTTTCCTTGGCGGATATGTTTCTCAATGACTTGCTCAAAGCCGCATTGTTTTAACCAGGCTAAATCAGTGCTGGTATGTTTTGAGCCAGGCAAAATAATCCAATCGACATCCTCTAAAGAGCTTGGCTGACGAGCCCAAATTAGTTCTAAATCGGTAATATTTTTAAGCGGTTGAAATTCGTCTAAATTACTGATGCGGGGATAGACTACAACTGCAACTTTGAGGGCACCAGCTTTTTTACCCAGTGTGCGCTCATCGAATATGCCATCCTCCTCTGGGAGGCCATGATCAAACAGCATGGGAATCGTGCCAATAGTTGGAATGCCAGTTAATGATTTTAATTGTTCTGGAGCAGGTGCAAGTAGGCTCGGGTCCCCCCGAAATTTATTCAACAAAAACCCCTTGATGCACTGCTGATCTGTCTTGGGAAGCAAAGCCCAAGTACCATAAAGATGTGCGAAAGCACCACCACGATCAATATCTGTCACTAAGATACATTGCGCGTTTGCATATCGCGCGACACGTAAGTTCACAATATCACTAGCCATTAAATTAATTTCAGCTGGAGATCCCGCACCCTCTATGACTACTACATCATTATCTGCAATTAAGTAATCGAGAGATTGTTGAATAAATGGCCAAATTTTTTCACTCCGTTCGCGCCATGGCATAGCGCTTAATTCGGAATTCACTTTGCCCAATAAAATCACTTGACTGCGGGTATCCGCTTCGGGCTTTAGTAGCACCGGATTCATATTGACGTTAGGTACGGCATGCGCTGCTAGGGCTTGAAAATATTGCGCCGAGCCAATTTCACCGCAAGCTTGATCAGCGATACTAAATTCCGTTGTTGAGCTCTGGCGCGAATGCACGACGCGCGCATTATTACTCATATTTTGGGCTTTGAAGGGCGCTACTTTATAGCCTTGTCGAGCATACCAGCGGCATAGCGCAGTAGTTATCCAGCTTTTGCCAGCACCGCTTGAGGTGCCTAAGACCATGACACATTTAGCGGGCATACAATTTTTCAGTAGGTGAAGATATTGATTGCCAAGCTTGGCAGAGTAGGGCAGAACTATTGAATATAAATTCAAGCATGAATAGCTATGTGAGCGTTAATCTTCAATACCACGTTGCGCTGGTACACCTGCGTCGAAGGCATGCTTAATTTGCTGCATTTCGCTCACGGTATCAGCAATATCAATAATCTCCTGCGGGCAGCGTCTACCCGTGAGGCAAACATGAACATGGCTTGGTCGTTTTTGCAATGTTTCAACTACATCGGCTAACGGTATCCAGCCATAAATAAGGGGATAGGTAATTTCATCTAAAGCAACTAAGAAATAGTCGCCGCTAAGAATGCTTTGCTTGGCTTTTTCCCAGCCATTTAGTGCAAGTTGTGCTGAACGTTCTAAATCTTTACTTTTCCAGCTAAATCCATCCCCTAAGCCTTCAATGGGGATACCTAATTTTTCAAATATGCGATGTTCACCAAAACGTGCACTGGGAACTTTCATGAATTGATAAATTTTTACTTTTTTCTCACGCCCATGGGCGCGCAGCGATAAACCAAATAAGGCGGTACTTTTGCCTTTGCCGTTGCCGGTATAAATGAGGACTAGTCCACGGCGCTCACCGGGAGATTTTTCATAGGGCTTATCTGTTGGAGGAGCTTCAATTTGCATTTATTTTTCCAGTGGATTAATGGGGTAGTGGGGCAATGAAACCCAAGCACCTTCAAGGGGATATATCTTGATACGTTGCTCAAATGCTGCTTCAATTTGGGTATGTGTTTGGACCTCATTAGTAGCCCCTTGATATATTAAAGTACCATTCTTAATAATGATCATCTGCTCAGCTTGTAAAGCAAAAGTAATATCATGCAAAACGCTGATCACTGTTGTTCCGCTTGCCGTAAGGGTGCGAATGAGTTTAATCATATCTGCTTGATGGGGTGGGTCGAGATTGCTTAAGGGTTCATCGAGCAACAAAATTTCGGCCTCAACCGCCAGCGCACGCGCAATCAAAACGCGCTGACACTCCCCGCCAGATAATTCATTTACAGGGCGCTCACCTAATCCTGCTGTGTTGGTTAAGGCTAATGCGTGTTGTACTGCATGATGGTCTGCTTGACTAGCGTTACTCATCCAAGCTTGATGAGGTAAACGTCCTAGCATGACTAAATCGTAGACTAGTAGATCGTCGCTAATCGTTTCATTTTGACCTAGCCAAGCAATTTTTCTAGCCCGAATTTGCGGTTTAATTTCGTTCTTAGTTTGCCCATTTATTAGGACTTGATTATGATCAGGTAAGAGACCGGCAATAACCTTCAGTAAGGTCGACTTCCCCGCACCATTTGGGCCAATTACACTAGTCCAGCACGCTTGGGGAATTTGCAAACTAATATCATGCAAGACTTCTACATTGGCTAGCACTGTAGTAAGCTGATTGGTAATGATGATGGGCGTTAATGGCATCATTATTTTGCTCGATTTTGTCCAGCGTGCATTAGCCATAAAAGATAAGAGCCCCCTAAGATGGCGGTTAAGAGGCCAACAGGTAATTCTTGCGGTGCTATTAACGCCCTAGCCAAAATATCGGCGCCCAACAATAAAATGCCACCAATTAGAGTTGAATAGATTAATAAAGTTCGATGCACTACTTTAATGAGCGAGCGCACTAAATGTGGAGCCGCCAAGCCAACAAAAGCAATTAAACCCACTTGACTCACTGCCGCACCAGTTGCGAGCGCTAAGACCACAATTAAGATACCGCGCGCAAAATTTAATCTCAAACCCAAGCTGATGGCTGTCAGTTCACCTAGAGTTAAGGCATCGAGCGCTTTAGATAAAGACCAGGCAACTAAGCAACATGCGATTAATACTACTGACATCAGCAGGCAGGCAGACCATCCAGCAAAGCTAGTTGTGCCCAACATAAAAGCTTGCATCACTGGCAATATTTCGGGATGCATAATCGCAAAAAAGGAGCTGATAGCAGCTAATATCACCCCCACAATCACGCCAGCTAAAAGTAAGCGAAAAGTATGTTGAAAACCTCTGGCTAGAATTACTGTAATAACGACACCTGCTAAGGCACCGATAAAGGCAATACTAGTTATGCCTAGCCGCTGTAACCAATTTTCAGTAAATAAGGTAGTACTTAACATCACTAAACTCAAGGCAACACCGAGGGTTGCCCCTGAAGCACTGCCAAGTAAGTAGGGGTCGGCAAGAGGATTACGAAATAAACCCTGAGCGATCGCACCTGCTAAACCTAAGAGTGCGCCAGCTAACCAGGCAGCTAGTGTGCGAGGTAAGCGAATATCCCACATTATTTGTAGCACACTCGAATCACTTGACGGCGGCCAAATCATCGTAAAACCCGTACTCCCTACGCTCATGCCGAGTAAAAATAAAACTAGCGTAAGGATAATTACGACGTAAGTGAGGCGCTGAATTTGGCTGTGCTGAAAGTGTTGTTGAACCATTGCAGTTTATTTTGGAGATTTGGCGATGAGGCAGTTAGCCATAATTTGCGCTGCTTCCGGAATACGAGGACTTGGGCGCGATAAGACGTCGGCTTCTTCGGCGGTAAAGGTGCAAATGCGCTGCTGTGAGACTGCCTGAATTTTATTCCACCCTGGTCGGGCTGACAGATTTTCATTGGCTGTGTAGCCGAGCATGATTAAATTTGGATTTTCGCGGACGATAAATTCAGGGTTGAGTTTAGGAAAAGGCCCTAAGCTTGCGGGAATAATATTGATAACTTTTAAGCGAGACAAGGTTTCACCAATAAAAGATGATTCTCCTGCCCCAAATGGGGTATTACTGACTTCAAAGTAAACACGTATCCCTTGGCTGCTTTTAGGTAAACTGGCTGCAATTGAACTGACCTGAGCAATGATGTTTTGCCATAGTAGTTCAGTATCTTTATCAGGTAAGCCAAGCAGCAAAGCAATTTTAGTCATGGCGAGTTGGGCGCTGCGATAATCCCTAACATCAAAGGTGAGCACCTTAATGCCGAGCGATCTTAAACGGTCGGTAGTGCGCGATGATTTCCCAACCAACACTACATCTGGCTTCAATATTGCGATGGCTTCAATATTTGGATCTAATCCACCGCCAACGATTGGCAATGACTTGATACTCGCCGGCCAGTTTGAGTATCGATCAACCCCCACTAATTTTTGACATTGTTTTAAAACACATACTGTTTCAGTAAGCGATGGTAAGAGGGAAATAATACGTTGTGGTGGGTTGGCAAAACTAGACGTAACACCAAGATCATCCGTTATTTCAACGGCCCCCACTGGGAGACTCAAAAATAAAGCTAAAAATACTAAACTCACTGAGCCGAATCGCTTCATAACTTCCCTTTTATGGCGATCGGGCAACCAGCCACTATTAGCGTTACACGCTCACAGGCTTTTGCTACGGCTTGATTTAATAAACCGAGTTGATCTACAAATTGGCGGGTTTCTTGGCCCATTGGAATTACCCCCTGACTGATTTCATTGCTTACCAGTACTAATGGGCCGACGCCAGAATGTATTTCCCGCAGAAGATCATGATGGGCAGCGGTATATCTAGTCATCCGCTTTTGCGAATCAATATCAGCATCATTTTCATGGGGGGTTAAATAATTACTCAACCATAGGGTGAGGCAATCAATTAGTAAAAGTCGGTGTGGCGCTGAATTTTTTTGCAGCATAGTCGCTAATAACAGCGGTTCTTCCAAGGTTTTTATTTGCGGTAAATTTCTTTTTCGATCAAGCTGGTGACGCTCAATTCTTTGGCGCATTTCGCTATCGTATGCTTGGGCAGTAGCAATAAACAATACTTCATGCTCTACAGACTGACCGAGCCAATTGGCAGCGATTGTCTCAGCAAAGCGTGATTTACCACTTTTTTGACCACCCAAAATAAGTTGTGTTCGTGGTATGGTCGTTTGCATGGCTTTAAGTAGGCACTCGGGATTTTATTAAAGGAATAATGATTATGGGGTGTACCGTACACCAGCAAAAATATTGGAACCCGGAGTGAGGTATCCATACGATAGCTGATATTGGTTATTTAAGGCATTATTCCAGCGGGCAAATAAAGACCATTTAGGCTGAATCTCATAGCTCGCATATAAATCCAGTAGAGCATAAGAAGACATCGTCACGGTGTTGCTTGCATTGCCATAACGTTGACCGGCGATGGTTAAATTTGCGCCAGCATTGAACTTCCCTCGACGGTATTCGCTACCCAAGTTAGCTAATTGCTTGGCCCGGTTAGGTAATGCTAATCCCGTATTTTGGTCAACTGCATTCAGTAAGTCGAGTGAAGCTTTTAAGTTCCAGTGCTCTAACTGAGTATTGGCGCCCAATGAGGCGCCCGTAATATTCACTGAGGCAAAATTAGTGGGGCAATAGCCGCTGGCTTTCGAGGTGCATGGCAAGGCTTGAATTAAGTTTTGTACTTTGTTCTGATAACCCACTAAATGGAGTTCATAATTTCCCGGCTCATAATGCAGACCCGCTTCAGCGTTGCGATTCGTTTCGGGTTGGACGTTGGGGGTGCCATAGCCAGGATAGTAGAGGTCGTTAAAGGTTGGTGCTCTAAAGCCTGTGCCGTAGTTCACATTAGCGCGCAACGCTTTAGTCAGAAAATAACCATAAGCACCGCTATAGGTAAAGATGGGTCCATACCCAGTAATCGTGTCATTACGAACTGCTAGGGTAGCCAAATTATTACCACGATTTAATTGATACGATCCCGCAGCTGAATTAGTCGTACGGGAGGCGTTAATGTTAGTAGTGTTGGCGTATTGCACCAGACGCTCGACCATTAATTGCAAGGTATCGGGACCGACTTTAATATCGTTCTTCCACAAAAAATCATTTTGTGGACTGCTAATACTTTCATTACTATTGGTAGTTAAATTTTGTCCAAAATTCGATGTATTTGATAATTGGATAAAGCTCTCCCAATTCTCTGTAATTTGATTACGCGCAAATACGGTTGCGATCGATAAGTTATTTACTTGAGAATTAATTTCCGGCAAAGATGCATCATAGTCGTAGCCAGGATATTGATAGTTCGTTCTACTAGCCAGAACTTTCACACCAAATTCTTGGCCCTTTTTCCACTCATGAGAAACCTGCCCTGTAACGCCAAGACGCGTATAGCCTGTGCGGGTTGTTGGGTAGCCCGGCGCACAATAATTTTTGCTTGCATTGGCTGCACTACAGGGGTTAGTAGATGCAACAGTATTGAAGCCCATTGAGTTCTCTTGGCTTAGTCCAAGGTTGTAACGAGTTGGCTTATCTTCTCCCACCGAACCTGATACTGAGGCAGTGTTAATGGTGGTGCCATAAGTACCATAGCCACTTGAGGCACTAAATTGCGCAGGACCATCGCCCCGTTTGGTAAAAATTTGAATGACACCTCCAAGGGCATCTTGACCATAGAACGTACTTTGTGGACCAAAGATGATTTCAATATGGTCAATTAATTGAATTGGGATTGCGCTCCATACTGCGCCACCTAAGGTTGATGACTCTGTACGCACGCCGTCAATTAAAACTAAACTTTGGTTATTACTAGTACCGCGTAAGTAGACGCTAGCTAAACCCCCTGGACCGCCGTAAGTTGATATTTGCACGCCCCGTTGCTGTTGCAAAAGTTCGGGCACACTCATTTGGCCTGCTTGCGCAATTTCTTCGGGCCCAATATAAACATAGTCGGCTAAGACATCGGCACCCTTAGTTGGGGTACGGGTAGCGCTGACGATAAGGGGTTTGGTTGAATTCGGTTGGTTAATCACCGCTACCGCACCATCAGCTGCGGTTTGCCCGATCGAGTTCATGCTAGTGACGCAGAGCATGGTAAGTAAGCTGATTCGTAAAATTGCGCCGTTGATATAAGACGCACTAGCAATAAAAGAAAAATACTGCATGATAAAAATCCTGCACTAAGATCACTAAGCCAACTTCCCCGTTAGCCGAGTCGAACAGAATTTTGAATTAAGAGATAACACGTCAATAGAGCATGGCGCGCTGCAAATAGAAAACAGACGCAACCATTGCTACGATTGGCGCGCGACACTCCCCGTCCGCAAAAATTCCACCTGTCTTGGCCGGTATCCGGGCTGACGAGTTTCAGTAATTTGGCCTTCCCATGCATTGACTTGCACAGTGGCTTATTCAAATTCTGCGTATCAATCAGATGCTCTTGAATTGACACACTCGCTTACCGTTGCGGGGGCAGCACACGTTTGTATAGTGTTTCCCGTTTAACCTTTTAACCTAATTTCACTAGGCTAAATGGCACCACGACCAGATTAGTTTACCTGATTCTGAGAACGGTTCTACAATAGCTGAATCGGACTTCATTGGCCTCGAACAAAGGCCCGCAAGGGGATGGCTGCTTAGTTCATAAATTCATGACCATACTTGAAAAACATCCTGAAAAAAATCTCATTCGCTTACAGTTAAGTCAGAATGTCATTTTGCAGCATCTCGATTCGGCGAGCATGTTGGAGCTAGAAGGGCATCTAGAAATTGCTGACTTAAAGAAAACTGAAATCCTCTTGCATCAAGGCGATACCCAAATGGAGCAGTATTTTGTGCTCGATGGTATTTTGAAGCGGATTGTTTCTAGCGCCGACGCAAAAGAAATGATTTTGCGTTTTGCCATCGAAAAAGATATCGAAACTAGTTATGCCGCTTGGCGACTGAAAACCGCCGCCCCCTACACGATTGCTTGCGTTACCAAGGCACGGGTTGCGCGTATGCCTTTAAAAAAATGGGTCGATTTTTTAGATCGGCACCAGGATATTAAAGATAGTTTTGAATTCGAAGTCATGCGCCTAATGAGCGAAATCATGGCCCATACCATCACTTTGCATATGCTAGATGCCCCTGGGCGAGTAGAGCGTTTTGTGCGGAAGTATGCCTACTTATTTGAGTTACTCCCTAAAAAAGAGCTCGCGGCTTATCTCAACTTATCTCCCGAGACTTTAAGTCGCTTAAAAATTAAGCACAAAGACCTTTTTTTGTAGGCTTGCCGTTGGCCCAAATGGGGTAATTCTAGGGCGATTTTGGCCTAACTTGACCTAAGTCAATGTTCTTAGAGGTACCTAAGCCTAAGATCAAGACCCTGCAATAAAATCGTCTTTGCTTGGGAGGTATATCCAGGCCAAATACTTAATAAATAAACATACTTATAAATATATGACAAACGATACGCAATCTCCAGCATTAACCGACGGCTTTCATCTTGTAATTGATGCCCTCAAACTGAACGATATTCATACTATTTTTGGCTTGGTAGGTATCCCGATTACTGACTTAGCTCGCTTGGCGCAGGCTGAAGGTATGCGCTTCATTGGCTTTCGTCATGAACAGCATGCTGGTAATGCGGCTGCTATTGCGGGTTACATGACGCAAAAGCCGGGGATTTGTTTGACTGTTTCAGCCCCTGGCTTTTTAAATGGCCTTACTGCTCTGGCGAATGCCACGACCAATTGTTTTCCCATGATCTTAATTAGCGGCTCGAGTGAGCGTGAAATTGTGGACTTACAGCAGGGCGATTATGAAGAAATGGATCAATTAAATAATGCGCGTCCTTATGCTAAAGCGTCCTATCGAATTAACCGAGCAGAAGACATTGGCATTGGTATTGCCCGAGCCATAAGAGCAGCAGTTTCTGGACGTCCTGGAGGCGTTTATTTGGATCTGCCCGCAGAGTTATTGGGGCAATCGATTGACGCCGCAAAGGGTAAAAAATCGTTAGTTAAAGTTGTTGATCCAGTGCCGCGTCAAATTCCTGCGCCGGATGCGGTTCAACGGGCAGTTGATTTGATCAAAGGTGCAAAACGCCCCTTAATCTTATTGGGTAAAGGCGCGGCGTACGCGCAAGCTGATGCAGAGATTCGTCAATTTGTAGAGTTGTCTGGAATACCTTACTTACCGATGTCAATGGCTAAGGGTTTGTTGCCTGATACCCATCCACAATGTGTTTCGGCTACTCGCTCTTACGTCTTGGCTGAGTCTGATGTGGTGATTCTGATTGGTGCCCGCTTGAATTGGTTATTGGCGCATGGCAAAGGCAAGACGTGGGGTGGAGTACCTAAGCAATTTATTCAGATCGATATTTCCCCTACAGAAATTGATAGCAATGTTGCCATTGCGGCGCCGTTAATTGGTGACGTGGGTTCTTGCGTTACGGCATTGCTAGCAGCCATGGGCACTAATTTCCCGCGGCCAAATGATGCTTGGATTGGGGACATTACCGATCGTAAAGATAAAAATATCGCCAAAATGGCAGTGACTTTAGAGCAAAATCCAACGCCAATGAATTTTCATAGCGCTTTGCGGGCGATTCGTGACGTGCTGAAAACGCGACCCGATATTAATGTAGTGAATGAAGGTGCTAACACGCTTGATTTTGCGCGCAGCATTATCAATATGTACCAACCTCGCAAGCGCTTTGATTCAGGTACCTGGGGAATTATGGGCATTGGCATGGGCTATGCCATTGGCGCTGCAGTAACGAGCGGGCTACCAGTAGTAGCGATTGAAGGCGATAGCGCTTTTGGTTTTAGTGGCATGGAGCTGGAAACCATTTGCCGTTATAACTTGCCAGTGACTACCATTGTGTTTAATAACAATGGTGTATACCGCGGTACCGATGTCAATCCAACGGGTGGAGCGGATGTTGCGCCTACTGTATTTGTTAAGGGCATTCGCTATGACAAAATGATTGAAGCATTTGGCGGTATTGGCTATAACGTAACCACGCCAGAAGAGTTAAGCAAGGCGCTTACTACTGCGATTGCTGCTGGCAAACCTGCTTTAATTAATGCAGTAATTGATGAGACTGCAGGTACAGAAAGTGGCCGCTTAACGAATCTAAATCCATCTAGCGCCGCATCGAAGAAATAATTATTTATCACTCAAGCTATTAAAACCAAGGAAAAGTAAGATGACCAAACCATTAGACGGTATTCGCATTATTGACTTCACCCATGTACAGGCTGGACCTGCCTGTACTCAGCTATTGGCTTGGTATGGTGCTGATGTGATTAAAGTTGAACGCCCCGGCTCTGGTGATGTAACGCGTAGTCAATTGCGCGATATTCCCGATGCTGATGCTTTATATTTCACGATGCTCAATGGCAATAAACGCTCATTAACTTTAGATACTAAAACACCAGAAGGTAAAGCTGTTTTAGAAAAAATGATCAAAACCTCCGATGTCATGGTGGAAAACTTTGGTCCAGGCGCACTCGACCGGATGGGCTTTAGTTGGGCGCGCATTCAAGAGCTGAACCCCAAAATGATTTTGGCTTCAGTCAAGGGCTTTAGCGATGGTCATTCTTATGAAGATTTAAAAGTTTATGAAAACGTGGCCCAATGTGCCGGTGGTGCTGCTTCGACTACCGGTTTTTGGGATGGTCCACCAACAGTTTCCGCAGCTGCCTTAGGCGATAGCAATACCGGTATGCATTTAGCAATTGGTATTTTGACCGCCTTAATGCAACGGCAGAAAACCGGTAAAGGGCAAAAAGTTTCCTGCTCGATGCAAGATGCAGTATTAAATTTGTGCCGCGTTAAATTGCGCGATCAACAGCGTCTCGATAAAATTGGTTACCTTGAAGAGTATCCACAGTACCCTCATGGCACCTTCTCCGATGTCGTGCCTCGTGGTGGTAATGCTGGCGGTGGCGGCCAACCAGGTTGGGTGTTGAAATGTAAAGGCTGGGAAACGGATCCTAATGCCTATATCTATTTCACGATTCAAGGCCATGCCTGGGAGCCCATTACCGCTGCCATTGGTAAACCTGAGTGGGCAACTGACCCAGCTTACATGACAGCCCAAGCACGTCAAGATAAGATTTTTGATATCTTTGCCACGATTGAAGATTGGCTTAAAGACAAAACTAAATACGAAGCTGTGGATATCTTGCGTAAATTTGATATTCCGTGCGCTCCAGTTTTCTCGATGAAAGAGTTAGCTAACTCACCTGATCTACGTAAGAGTGGCTCCATTGTTGAGGTTGATCACAAAGTACGTGGTAAGTATTTAACAATCGGCAGCCCAATTAAGTTTTCTGATTTAGAAATTGAAGTTAAGCCTTCACCTGTATTGGGTGAGCATACCGATGAGGTATTAGCTGATCTAGGCTATGGCGCTGAAGAAATTTCTCAATTACATGCCGCTAAAGCAGTTTAAATTCCTTAGTTTATTGATCTAACGCAAAAAGGCGTCTTTTATAGACGCCTTTTTTATCGAATCCCAACTAGAATTTCGACACGATGAAAACACCAGTAGATTTAGCGCAGTTAGTTGAGGTGATGGGGGACGCCGTGATTGTTGCTGATCGGGCTGGCAAAATTACTTTGTGGAATGCCGCAGCGACGCGAATCTTTGGTTTTAGTGAAGCTGAGGCTCTTGGGCAGTCATTGACCCTCATCACTCCAGAGCGCTTGCAGCATCGCCATAATGTGGGCTTTGATAAGTCGATGGAAACAGGTACCACGCGTTATGGCAGCACGCTTTTAAAGGTGCCCGCGAACCATAAGGACGGCCGGACCATCTCAATTGCATTTACCGTAGCCATGCTGTTTGATGACGCCCATCAAGTAACTGGGGTAGCAGCGGTTATCCGTGATGAAACCGAGCGCTTTTTAGAAGAACGACAACTCAAACAGCGCTTAGCAGCCCTTGAGCCTAAATAGCTGTTGTAAGCCACTCCTTATCCCCGCTATACCTAAGTTACACCCTTTAACTTTAGGCTAAAATGGCTTTTTTGTGACATTTTAGGATTAAAGCAATGGCAAAAGCACTGGATGGTGTAAAAATTTTGGATTTCACGCATGTGCAATCGGGTCCAACATGTACTCAATTATTAGCCTGGTTTGGCGCAGACGTAATTAAAGTCGAGCGTTCGGGTGAGGGCGATGCAACGCGCGGTCAACTGCGGGATGTGCCTGATGCGGATAGTTTGTATTTCACCATGCTCAATCACAATAAGCGCTCGCTAACGGTGAATACCAAAACCCCCGAAGGGAAAGAAATCCTCGAGCGCTTAATTAAGCAGTGCGATGTCCTCGTCGAAAATTTTGCTCCGGGCGCACTTGATCGGATGGGTTTTACCTGGGAACGCATTCAAGAGCTGAATCCTAAAATGATTATGGCCTCAGTAAAAGGTTTTGGTCCTGGCCCATTCGAAGATTGCAAAGTGTATGAAAATGTCGCCCAATGTGCTGGTGGCTCTGCTTCGACTACGGGTTTTGATGATGGCCCGCCCACCGTCACTGGCGCACAAATTGGTGATAGCGGCACTGGCTTACATCTGGCATTAGGCATTGTTACTGCTTTATATCAACGTACCCATTCTGGCAAAGGTCAAAAAGTATTAGCGGCTATGCAAGATGCAGTCTTAAATTTATGTCGCGTGAAGTTACGCGATCAGCAGCGCTTAGATCGTACAGGCGTGATGAAAGAATATCCGCAATTTCCTAACGGCCACTTTGGTGACGCAGTGCCGCGTTCGGGAAATGCTTCTGGTGGTGGGCAGCCCGGCTGGATTTTGAAGTGTAAGGGCTGGGAGACTGATCCTAATTCCTATATTTATGTTGTCGTGCAAGCGCCTGTATGGGAAGGAATTTGCAAAGTGATCGGTCGCGAAGACTGGATTACCGATCCTGATTACGCTAAACCAGTAGCCCGCTTACCAAGGCTAATGAGTATTTTTGCTGAAATTGAAAAATGGACGATTCAGCATTCGAAATTTGATGTGATGAATACCTTGAATAAATACGATGTGCCATGCGGCCCAATTTTATCGATGAAAGAATTGGCCGAAGAGCCAGCTTTGCGGGCTACTGGCACGATTGTGGAAGTTGATCATCCAGTACGCGGTAAATACCTCACAGTTGGTAATCCAATCAAAATGTCAGATAGCATTACTGAAGTGACTCGCTCACCTTTGCTGGGCGAACATACCGACGAAATTCTCCGAGAGTTGGGTTTTAGCTTGGAAGAGTTAACTGCTTTACGTGCTAAGGAAGTTATTTAGGCAACAATTTCATTTGGTAGATTAATCCAAGGGGTGTTGTATGCGCATTGCTTTAATTGGTAGTCAAGATTTTGGTAAGGCAGCATTAGAGGCTTTTCTAAAGCGTGGTGATGAAGTGGTGGCCGTTTTTTGTCCGCCCGATAATCCTAAGTCGAGCAAGCCCGAGGTGCTTAAAGAAGCCACTATCGCGCTAGGCTTAAAGCCTTTGCAATTTGCTTCGCTCAAATCTCCTGAAGCTGCACAAGCCTTAGCCGACAGCAAAGCTGAAATTGGTGTGATGGCTTATGTGCTGCAATTTGTGCCGCAAGAATTCGTACAGATTCCTAAATTTGGCATGATTCAGTATCACCCTTCATTGCTCCCCCGTTATCGTGGGCCTAGCGCAATCAACTGGGCCATTGCCTTAGGTGAAACTAAAACTGGCTTAACGATATTTCGGCCTAGCGATGGTTTGGATGAGGGTGCTGTTATCTTGCAAAAAGAGGTTGCCATTGGGCCTAACGATAGTTTGGGCAAAGTGTATTTTGATCACCTCTTTCCCTTGGGTATTGCCGCATTAATGGAGGCCGCTGATTTGGTAGTGGCTGGTAAGCATAGCGAGCAAATACAAGATGAATCGCAAGCCAATTATGAGGGCTGGTTTGATCAGGCGGCTACCCGAATCTACTGGACCTCGCATCTACAGCGCATTTATGATTTGATTCGCGCGGCAAACCCAGCGCCTGGTGCATGGACAAGCTTTGGCGGTGAAAAAATTACCATTTCCGACGCAGCGAAGCATGTGACCCGGACCTATTCAGCAGTCCGCGGCAAGCCTGGAGTGATAACCGAAATTGGTTCGCAGAGTATTTTTATCGCCTGTCATGGCGGAGAAATTGAAGTGTTAAAAGCCAAGTCAGCCAAAGTAGCGAATGGTAGCAAAGTCTCCGGAGCTGAATTAGCAGCTAGCTTAGGTTTACAGCTTGGTCAAAGCCTAGATCTTTCTTAATCAAACTGCTGATCAAAATACTTACTTGACGATGTCATCGGTGAAATCGATTGCATCTATTATTGTTTTTATTGTCTGGTATGCCATCTCTTGCTCGGCTTTTGGCCAAAGTCAGTTAGCTGAAGAAGTCGTTTTTATCCCGAAAAAATTATTTTTAGGATCGGTTAGTCTGGAAACCACCCTCTTTAAGCCGGCTGGTGATGGCCCTTTTCCTTTGGTCATCATTAATCACGGTAAAGCGAATGGCTTAACCCAGTTTCAGGCGAGGTATCGGCCCCTATCACCGGTGCGGTATTTCTTGGAGCGTAATTACGTCGTCTTGGTACCCATGCGTCAAGGATTTTCTAAGTCGAGTGGACATTACATGGGCGGCGGCTGCAGCATGGAGGCGAACGGACTCAATCAGGCAGAAGATATTCCGCCCGTGATTGCTTTTGCACATCAACTTCCGTACGTTGATAAAACTCGGACGCTAATTGTTGGCCAGTCGCATGGTGGCTGGACCACGCTTGCCTACGGCGCAAGTAAACCCGACCCATCGGTGAAGGGCCTGATTAATTTTGCTGGCGGTTTAAGAAGGGAGGGTTGTGGTGACTGGCAAAGCGATTTATATAAAACAGCTGAAACATTTGGTCAGGAGACTACGCTTCCAAGCCTGTGGTTATATGGTGATAATGATAGTTATTTTAGTCGCCAGTTATCAGATCACATGTTTGCAAACTATCACCGCGGTAACCCAAATGCAAAATTGATTAACTATGGTAGTTTTGGCTCAGACTCTCATATGCTCTTCACCAACACAGATGGCAAGGTAATTTGGCGGCCCTATGTTAATCAATTTTTAGAAAGTCTTGGACTGCCAAACAAAGTAGTCAATTAGCCGCTTACACTTCTAAATTATCGATCAGCCGAGTTTTACCTAATTTTGCCGCGGCTAATATGACTAAGTGCGTATTGTCAGTAGAGCTTGGTATTAGCAAGTCTTTCTGCTGCCGAATAGCAATATAGTCAGGCTTCCAGCCACGTGCGATTAAGGCGTCTTTCGCTTTTTGTTCTAGGCGTAAAAATTGTTTCGGGTCGCTTGCGCCTAAACTCAATATTTCTTGGCGCAAAGCTTCAAGGGCAATTTTCAGCTGCGGCGCTTCCGTACGCTCGATTTGCGAAAGATAGGAGTTGCGGGAGGAAAGTGCTAGGCCATCTTCAGCGCGAATGGTTTCGGCAGGAATAATTTGCATGGGTAGGGCAAATTGTTGCACCATGCGGCGAATAATCATTAATTGTTGGTAATCTTTTTTACCAAAAATGGAGACGCTAGGCTGTACGCAGGAAAATAGTTTCATTACTACCGTGCAAACGCCGATAAAAAATCCTGGCCGGAACTCACCCTCAAGAATATCGCCTAATTGTTGTGGCGGATTAATGCGGTATTCCTGTGGCTCGGGGTACAAATCTTTTTCGTGCGGCGCAAACAAAACATAAACCCCTTCTTTTTCGAGTTTTGCGATGTCGGCATCCATTGTGCGTGGGTAGGAATCAAAATCCTCACCTGGACCAAATTGCAAGCGATTAACAAAGATGCTCGCCACGACAGGGTCGCCATATTGCCGAGCTAAGCGCATTAAAGAGAGGTGCCCTTCATGTAAGTTACCCATTGTGGGTACAAAAGAAGCGCGATTTTGGCCGCGCAACTGCGAGCGCAATTCTTGTATATCGCTAATAATTTTCATGTATTTGGCGAATAGGCCAAGCGCACATAAATTGGGGCATAGGGCTCTGCTTGAGTAATTTCGATTAAGGCTTCACGCGAGAGCTCTAACATGGCAATAAAATTAACGATAATAACCGCCACCCCCATGCCAGTAGCAATTGCCTCGTCAAATAATTCACTAAATTCAACGAAGCGGGTATTTTGTAGGCGGCGCAAAATGCGGGTCATAAAATCGCGTACCGATAATTCTTCTCTTGTAATGGTGTGATGGGCATTGAGATTGGCGCGATGTAAAACGTCACGCCAAGCTGTCTGTAAGTCACTAATATTCACGTCGGGCCAAACGACTGCTACCGTAGTATCGATGTGGCCATGGGCAATTTGAAAGTCGCGACCTTGTTGCGGCATACGCTCTAATTCTTGCGCAGCTAATTTCATTCGTTCGTACTCTAATAAGCGTCGTACTAATTCAGCGCGCGGATCTTCAACCTCTTCATCGCTATCTGCTTTTTTCATCGGCAAGAGCATGCGCGATTTAATTTCGATGAGCATTGCCGCCATTAATAAGTATTCGGCAGCAAGTTCTAAATTAATGTGACGAATTTGATCAATGTAGATGAGGTACTGTTTAGTCACCTCTGCCATTGGAATATCGAGCACATTGAAATTTTGTTTGCGAATCAGATACAGCAATAAATCCAGCGGCCCCTCGAAGGCTTCTAAAAAAACTTCTAAGGCATCGGGCGGAATATAAAGATCAGTAGGGAGCTGGAAAAGGGGTTCGCCATATAACTTGGCAAATGCTGCCGACATCCCATCGGTGACTGATGGTGTACTGTCGTTTTCGCTAGCGACTGAATCAATCATTCGAGTAGACGTAAGCGCGTTGCCTTATTTTTGCCTCAAGGGCGCGGCGCTGATCTTCTGCACTGATTGGTTTTTTATCCCAAAGTAAGGCGCGTCCCTCTTGCTGGCCTGCCTCTAAATTGGGACGATCGACCTTTAGTTGCGTTAAAAAGCGGGTGATATCAGACTGATATTTTTTCATGAGAATGCAAATTTCTTAATGTTTTCAGTTACTTATGGTAATTAATACGGGCTTTACTGCTTTACCAACCCACCATTATTAACGATTTTGCGATCGCTCAAGGGGCTTATTGATTTGCTGAAACTAGGGCTTCAATTTGGCTGCTTTCAACTCGGCCCATTAAATGTTGGTAAGGCTGAATGGGATTTTTACTGCTTAAGGGCACGGCAATATCCCGCCATTGCTGTGGCGGCAGGTTTAAAAATTGTTCAACGCGGATCGCGACCTGTGGGAGCACCGGTTTTAAATACAGACTAAGTGCACGAAAGGCTTCAAGGGTAACGCTACATACGGTATGTAAGTCTGCTTTACGCGTAGGGTCCTTGGCGAGATCCCAAGGTTTTTGCTCATCGACAAACGCATTGACCAAGTCTGCTAATTCCATCACGAGTCTTAACGCTTTTGCAAATTCACGTTCTTCATAAAGCGTTGCAATGGGCTCGCTAGCAGCGCGAATTTGCTTAAGCAAAGCATGTGACATAGCAGCATCATGCACTTGCCCAGCAAATTGTTTGACCAAAAATCCAGCGCTACGGCTCGCAATATTGACGTATTTACCAATGAGGTCGCTATTTACACGGGCAATAAAATCTTGCAAATTCAGATCTAAATCTTCCATGCTGGCATTTAGCTTGGTAGCAAAGTAATAGCGAAACCACTCTGGATTAAAGCCGGTTTCAATGACGCTATGCGCAGAAATTAAGGTGCCACGCGACTTACTCATTTTTTCGCCATCGACTGTCAGAAAGCCATGAGCAAAAATATTGGTGGGCGTTCGATAGCCAGAAAAATGCAGGGTAGCTGGCCAAAAAAGAGTATGGAAATAAAGAATATCTTTGCCAATAAAATGGTACTGTTCGGTAGTGGTGTTGGGCCTCACCCACGCTTCGAAATCCAACCCCTTTTGTTGGCAGTAATTCAGAAAGCTGGCGTAATACCCAATTGGGGCGTCGAGCCAAACATAAAAATATTTACCGGGTGCATCAGGAATTTCAAAGCCAAAATAAGGGGCATCGCGCGAAATATCCCAGTCACTTAATTTACTTTCACCAGCTTCGCCAACCCACTCTTTCATTTTATTGCGGGCTTCTGCTTGTAATGGGGTTTTGACTTGCGTCCATTCGCGTAAAAAAGCTTCACAGCGGGGATCGGAGAGTTTGAAGAAATAATGTTCTGAGGCCTTGCGAATTGGCGTCGCGCCACTAACTACTGAATAAGGCTTGATTAAATCGGTGGGCGCATAGGTAGCACCACATTTTTCGCAAGAATCACCATATTGATCCGCTGCATTACATTTAGGACAATTCCCTTTAATAAAGCGATCGGGCAAAAACATTTCTTTGACAGGATCATAAGCTTGCTCAATCGTGCGCTTTTCAATTAGGCCGGCTTCGCGCAACTGAATGTAAATCGCACTTGCGAGGGTTTTATTTTCGGGGCTATCTGTGGTGTAGTAGTTATCAAAAGAAATTTGAAAGGCGTCAAAATCGCGTTTATGCTCGTGCCAGACTTTGGTAATTAAGGCTTGAGGTGTAATGCCTTCTTGTTCAGCACGCAACATAATCGGCGTGCCGTGCGTATCATCTGCGCAAACATAGTGCACCTCATGGCCTCTAAGGCGTTGAAAGCGCACCCAAATATCAGTTTGCACGTATTCCACTAAATGACCAATATGAATTTGGCCATTGGCATAGGGCAGCGCAGAGGTAACTAACATCCGTCGCGCCGACTGCGTCTGGGTTGGGGAGGACAAATTGTGTTTGGGGCTACTCATACAGGGTCAATTCACTTCTCTTCATATCGGGATAAAGCACTCAGTTGCAAAACCTCAATTATGCTGGGTCAGCAGCAATTTTAGACTGCGGTTAAAGTGATGAGCCATGAGTTCGCAAATCATCCTCTCAAAAGCCACGGTGCCAGTTGTCCAGGAAGTGGGCATTACGGATGAACTTGGGCGGAAAAAATCCACTTTCATCCCATGTGAACGATCGCTCACGATTTATTTAGATAAGCGCGAGGTCGTGACCTTAATGACCCTCGGGGCCGCCCCAGAGGCCTTGGTGCTGGGGTATTTGCTCAATCAACGTTTAGTCGAGTCACCTGATGATATTCACAGCATTCAGGTCGATTGGGAGACCGATTCAGCGGCCGTGAAAACGCACCGCAGTTCGGTTGATATCGATGCCCTGACGAGCAAACGGGTGGTCACTACCGGTTGCGGGCAAGGGACCATGTTTGGTAACTTAATGGAGGATATGCAGCAGATTCGCTTGCCTGCTGGCCCCAAGTTAGCTCAAGCAGCCATTATTTTTCTACTGGAAACAGTCAGGGCCTTTGAGTCGATTTATAAGCAAGCTGGCTCAGTGCATGCCTGTGCAGTGTTTGAACGCCTGGCTGAAGATAAGTTAAGTTTGCTGCATTTTGTTGAGGATGTTGGCCGGCACAATGCCGTCGACTCTATTTCTGGTTTGCTTTGGCTTGCGAACCTACCCGGGCGGGATTTAGTGTTTTATACAACAGGGCGACTCACTTCTGAGATGGTCATTAAGGGCGCACAAATGGGTATTCCCTTTCTCTTAACTCGCTCAGGTGTAACTCAAATGGGTCTGGAGTTAGCCCAGAAAACCAATTTAACCTTACTAGCGCGTTGCTCAGGCAAGCATTTTGAGATCTATAACGCCGCTGAACGGGTCGTTTTAGCCAATCCAGCTGGCTAATTTACCCCTAGAGGGGCAGGTTGGTTTTACAATGCCGCCATGACTATTAAATCAGATACATGGATTCGACGGATGGCTGCAGAGGGAATGATTAGCCCCTTTGAGCCTGGCCAAGTACGTCTTAACGCAGCAGGTCAAAAAATTGTGAGCTATGGCACTTCAAGCTATGGCTACGATATTCGTTGCGCAAATGAATTTAAGATTTTTACCAACATCAACAGTACGATTGTTGATCCAAAACAGTTCGATGAAAAATCATTTGTCGATTTTAATGGCGACGTATGCATCATTCCGCCCAATTCATTTGCCTTGGCACGTACCGTTGAGTATTTCAAAATACCGCGCAGCGTGTTAACTATTTGCGTTGGTAAAAGTACTTACGCACGCTGCGGCATCATTGTTAATGTCACGCCATTTGAGCCAGAGTGGGAGGGTTATGTAACGCTGGAGTTTTCTAATACGACACCGTTGCCAGCCAAAATCTATGCTGGCGAAGGTTGTGCCCAAGTGCTCTTTTTCGAGAGCGATGAGGTTTGCGAAACTTCGTATAAAGATCGGGGCGGTAAATATCAGGGTCAGCAGGGCGTAACCTTGCCTAAAGCCTAACTAAGTCTAACTAAGTCTAAGCAGTCTTAACAACGCATTAGAAAGTCGCCATGAAATTTCGCTTTCCAATTATTATTATTGATGAAGACTTTCGTTCCGAAAATATTTCCGGTTCTGGCATTCGCGATCTAGCAGAAGCAATTGAGGGCGAAGGCATCGAAGTGATTGGCCTGACCAGCTATGGCGATCTCACTTCATTTGCCCAGCAAGCCTCGCGGGCCTCCTGTTTTATTTTGTCGATTGACGATGAAGAGTTTTTAACTGACTCTGAGAGCAATGAATTGCCAGCGTTAAATAATTTGCGCGCTTTTATTGTCGAGGTACGTAAACGCAACGAAGATATTCCGATTTTCTTGTATGGCGAGACTCGCACTTCACGCCATATGCCAAATGACATCTTACGGGAATTGCATGGCTTCATTCATATGAATGAAGATACGCCTGAGTTTGTAGCGCGCCATATTATTCGTGAAGCTAAGGTCTACCTCGATTCACTATCGCCACCGTTCTTTAAGGCGCTCACCCATTACGCCTCGGAAGGTTCTTATTCTTGGCATTGTCCTGGCCATTCTGGTGGCGTTGCTTTTCTCAAAAGTCCAGTTGGACGCATGTTCCACCAATTCTTTGGCGAGAATATGTTGCGGGCCGATGTCTGCAATGCGGTAGAAGAACTGGGTCAACTCTTGGATCATACCGGACCTGTTTTGGCTAGCGAACGCAATGCAGCCCGTATTTTTGGTGCCGATCATTTATTTTTTGTCACCAACGGCACTTCAACGTCCAACAAAATTGTTTGGCATTCCACTGTTGCTCCTGGCGATGTAGTGTTAGTTGATCGCAATTGCCATAAGTCGGTTATCCATGCTATTACGATGATGGGAGCGATACCCGTTTTCTTAATGCCCACCCGTAATCATTTGGGCATTATTGGCCCCATTCCTAAAGAAGAGTTTGAGTGGGTCAACATTAAAAAGAAAATTGATGCCAACCCATTCATTAAAGATAAGAATGTGATTCCCCGCGTCATGACCTTAACGCAAAGCACCTACGACGGTATTATTTATAACGTTGAGATGATTAAAGCCATGCTCGATGGCAAAGTCGATTCTTTACATTTTGATGAAGCTTGGTTGCCCCATGCTGCTTTTCATCCCTTCTATAAAAATATGCATGCCGTAGGTGAGGATCAGCCGCGACCGAAAAAGAGCTTGCTGTTTTCTACGCAATCAACCCATAAATTGTTGGCTGGATTATCGCAAGCATCGCAAGTCTTAGTGCAAGATGCGGAAGAGCGTAAGTTAGATCGCGAGTCTTTTAACGAGGCTTATTTAATGCATACCTCAACTAGCCCGCAGTACGCCATCATTGCTTCTTGTGATGTCTCAGCGGCCATGATGGAGTCGCCAGGCGGTACAACTTTGGTAGAGGAGTCGATTGCAGAAGCAATGGACTTCCGCCGCGCGATGCGTGAAGTAGATGCAAAATTTGGCGCAGACTGGTGGTTTCAGGTGTGGGGTCCAGACCAAATTGCGGAAGAAGGTATTGGTGAGCGCGCTGATTGGATCTTGCAGCCCAATGCGCAGTGGCATGACTTTGGTAATTTGGCGCCTGACTTCAATATGCTTGACCCAATTAAAGCCACAGTAGTCACTCCCGGCTTAAATATCGAAGGGGTGTTTGGCGAAATGGGCATTCCGGCTGCCATTGTCACCAAATATTTAGCTGAACACGGCGTGATTGTGGAGAAGTGTGGACTCTATTCTTTCTTCATTATGTTTACGATTGGCATTACCAAGGGCCGCTGGAATACCCTCGTTACAGAACTACAACAATTTAAAGATCATTTTGAAAAAAATCAGCCCTTATGGAAAGTCTTACCTGAGTTCGTTGCCAAATATCCACTGTATGAGCGCATTGGCTTAAAAGAAATTTCTGCGCAAATTCATGACTTTTATAAAAGCCATGATGTTGCAAAAATGACCACGGAAATGTATACCTCGGATATGGTGCCGGCGATGGTGCCTGCTGAGGCATGGGCCAAGATGGCGCATAAGGAAGTGGATCGGGTATCGATTGATGATTTAGAAGGACGCGTTACCGCCATGTTGGTGACGCCTTATCCACCGGGCATCCCTCTGTTGATTCCAGGGGAGCGGTTTAATCGCCGTATTGTTGATTACCTCAAATTTGCCCGTGACTTTAATCAGCGCTTCCCAGGTTTTGAGACCGATGTGCATGGCCTAGTAAAGCGCGAGGTCGATGGACACAGCGAATATTTCGTTGACTGCGTAAAAACTACCGCTGTAAAACAACTAAGCTGACTTAGCAAGCTAACTTAGCTTGCTAAGTCAGCTCGCGCTTGCTTAATAGCGGCAAGCACTTGTTTTGGCGCAGTTCCACCGAGATGCGCACGAGCCTCAACTGAACCCTGCACTTGCAATAAAGCAAATACATCTTCAGTCAATAAATTCGGCTGCTCCTGTAAGCCGCAGGCGCTTTGCAATTCAGCTAAGGTGAGCTCGTCAAGCGCGCACGACCGATTAACGCACGTTTTCACGGCAAGGGCTACCGCCTCATGTGCATCGCGAAATGGCAAACCTTTTTTAACTAAATAATCGGCTAGATCGGTAGCCGTAGAAAAACCTTGTTCAGCTGCCGCTAACATCACTGGCGCATTGACCACAATATGCGGGACGAGATCGGCAAAAATACGCAGTGTATCGAGCAATGTATCTGCCGCATCAAAGAGCGGCTCTTTATCTTCCTGATTATCTTTGTTATAGGCTAGGGGCTGGCTTTTCATCAAGGTTAATAGGGCGATGAGATCACCATAAACCCGACCTGTTTTGCCGCGTGCTAATTCAGGTACATCAGGATTTTTCTTTTGCGGCATGATTGAGCTGCCGGTACAAAAGCGATCGGGAAGATCAATAAAGCCAAAGCGTGGGCTTAACCAGAGTATTAGCTCTTCGGCGAAGCGTGAAATGTGCATCATGCAAGTGGCAGCGACTGCGCAAAACTCAATTGCAAAATCACGATCAGATACTGCATCTAAAGAATTGCGGCAAAGCCCATCAAACCCAAGCGCTTTTGCGACCTGCATGCGATCAATCGGATAGCTAGTGCCCGCTAAAGCTGCCGCACCCAGCGGCAATTGATTGAGGCGTTTACGACAATCGGCCAGCCGACTCGCATCGCGACTAAACATTTCATAGTACGCCAGCATGTGATGCCCAAAGGTAACCGGCTGCGCCACCTGTAAGTGCGTATGACCGGGCATGATGACTGCAGCATGTTGCTCGGCTAAATTGAGAAAAGCCGTACGCAGTTGAGTCAGTGCTTCTGCCGTCTCATCGATAGTCGCGCGTAAAAAGAGTCGTAAATCGGTGGCTACTTGATCGTTGCGTGAACGACCGGTATGGAGTCGCTTACCAGCATCGCCAGCTAACTCGATCAGACGGGCTTCGATATTCAAATGCACATCTTCCAAAGCCAGTTGCCACTGAAATTGACCTGCGGCAATTTCACTACGAATCTGCGCCATACCCGCTTCAATAGCCGCTAGGTCTGCTGCGCTAATGATCTTTTGTTGTGCCAACATTGCGGCATGCGCTAAGGATGCCGTGATATCCACTTGCGCAAGACGATGGTCAAAGCCAATCGAGGCGGTATAGCGTTGCACCAGCGCATCAACGGGTTCTGTAAACCGTCCTGACCAGGCTTGGGCTTTATTGGCAAGGGAATTTTTAGATGAGCTCATAAACACAGTATATTGTGGCAAGTTATGTTGATATTTTAATTCCGATGCAGACCAATCCTAACCCCCTCAGTTTAACCATTGCTTCACGTGAAAGCCGGCTGGCAATGTGGCAGGCCGAATATGTCCGTGATTGCTTACAAAACCTCTATCCTGAGTGTGCTATCACTATTTTAGGTATGACCACCCGAGGTGACCAGATTTTGGATCAATCACTCTCAAAAGTGGGCGGCAAAGGCCTGTTTGTTAAGGAATTAGAGACCGCTCTTGAGGATGGCAGGGCTGATTTGGCGGTTCATTCACTCAAAGATGTGCCGATGAATATGCCCGAGGGGTTCGAGCTGGCTTGCGTTATGGAACGAGAAGAGGCGCGCGATGCCCTGGTCTCGAATGACTATAAATCTCTTGATGATTTACCCAAGGGCGCCATTGTGGGAACTTCAAGTCTGCGTCGCGAAGCGGTCTTACGCGCTTCTTACCCACATTTACAGGTTCAATCTTTACGGGGTAATTTAGACACCCGTTTAGGTAAATTAGATCAAGGCCAGTACCACGCCATTATTTTGGCGGCTGCAGGCCTTAAACGCTTAGGCTTAGCTGCGCGGATCAAAGCGCTATTGCCACTCGATCCATTTACGCCTGCGGCAGGTCAAGGTGCACTCGGCATTGAAATTCATTCCCGCAATACTGCGATGCGGGTGATCTTAGCGCCTTTAAATGACCCCGCTACTTGGTTGGCAGTAAGTGCTGAACGCATGGTATCTCGCCAATTGGGCGGCTCTTGTCAGGTACCTTTAGCAGCACATGCAGTATGGAATGGGGCCCAACTAGAGCTACGCTCTTTTGTGGCGAGCCCCGATGGGTTACAAATCTGTGAAGCTGCCGCCAGCAGTCCAGTTGTCGATTTAGTGATGGCCGAAGTGCTAGGTCTTAAGGTGGCCGACGATTTAATTTTGCAGGGTGCAGCCGCATTAATTCCTGCACCATTACCCTAGGCTTTTTGGTTAAATTGGGTCATGAGCTATTTAACGATTGCCCCGACCATTATTGTGACGCGTCCCATTGGGCAGGCGCAACAATTAATTGAGCAATTGCAAACTGCCTTATCTGCAGCGCCTAACGCAATAGCGCAGCAGACGAAAGTATTAGCCTTACCGCTCCTTAAAATTATTCCCAAAACTGATTTTCAATTACAGGTTGATATCCCCTCGGCAATCAGTCAGGCTGATTTAGCTATTTTTGTTAGCCCAAATGCCATTGAGTGCGGCATGCGTTTACTCAGCGCTCCTTGGCATGAATTAGCGCCGATGCAGTTGCGAGTTGGGGTGATGGGGGAAAGTAGCAAAAAATCACTCTTGCAACATGGGGTTGATGCCCAGATGATTTTATTGCCACGAAATCCTCAGCAGTGGGATTCAGAAGGTTTATGGCAGACATTGCAAGCAGAGCAAAAAAAACATGATTGGGATTGGACTGAACGCCGGGTCATTATTTTTAAAGGGGATGGCGGCCGCGAATGGTTGGCCGATACTTTATTAGCAGCGGGAGCACAGCTAGAAACTTTTGCGGTTTACAGCCGAGTACCTTTAGAAAAATCAAACCCATTATGGCAAGCAATTCAGGCAAATCCTAGCGATAAAAAGCTTTGGCTACTCACTTCCTCGGAGGCTGTACGTTATTTAGGGCAGTCTGATAAAGATCAGGTCGCGCTGAATTTACAACTGGCAAGCGCTTTATGTCCACATCAAAATATCGCGACACTGGCTAGCGAAATTGGTTTTGGTGACGTACGACTCTGTGAGTCGGGCGACACCGCTTTAATTAAAGCAAGTTTGCAGTGGGTGGAGGAGTTAACAGTAGACCCGGTAAAAACAATTCGCTAACTAAAAGCGGATGACCGTTAAGGAAATACATCGTGCGCCGGGCCCACAACTGCGGAGGAAGGCCAGGGTATTTTTTTTGACAAGCACGCCAGATGGCTTGTTTGCGGTTGAGACGAGCAATATGGCGGACAGTTTTGCTTCTTATGCCATAGGTATTGGCAAATAAAACTGCGCCTAAGGGCTTATTGCCCAACTTTAAAATGCGGCGGTTATGTCCCCCTGAGCTAGTAGTTGGAATGACGCTACGCGCTACCACTACCGGTATTCCTTGAACACAAAGCAGCACTTCTCGCACGCGACAACGCTGCAGTGGTTTTATAAATAAACGGGATTCTTCGGGTAAAACATGTTGTAGTTCATCGGCTAGCACGATGACTTCTAAGCGCTGAGCAAAAGCAAATTCAATCTTTTTGGTCAGCGAGCCACTGTCACTAAGCCAGTCTTGCCAAGCGGGTGGCGCACGATGAAGACCACCTTTGGCGCGTAAAGTACCACCAGAATCGACCCGATTCCATACAGAACGGAGACGATTGTGGTGAGTCAAGATTAACTACTGCTATAGGATTTGCGTGGCGCGCCTGATTTGGGTTTAGCAAATTTAGGGCCAGTGCGATTATCGGTTGGTCGGGCAGAACGTGATTCTGGACGCGAGTCTGAACGTGCGGCATAACCACCTGTGCTGGTTTTGCCAGCATAGCCACCACCACCCGTTTTACCGGCATAACCACCAGTACTAGTTTTGCCAGCGTAGCCACCACCGCCACCACCAGAGCGTCCACCGCCAGCACCAGTGCGACCACCAGGTCTGCCACCACCACCGCCGCCACCGGAACGACCACGACCACCACCAGGCCGGCCAGAGCCAGCGTTGGGGTTAGCAGTGGGCTCAAGGCCTGCAATGACCGATGAGGGAATATCTTGTTGGGTAAAGCGCTCAATTGCTCTGATCTTGACACGATCACGATGTTCAACCAAAGTGATAGCAGTGCCATTACGACCAGCGCGACCCGTTCTACCAATCCGATGGGTGTAGTCTTCGGGTTTCATTGGCAAGCCAAAATTAATCACGTGACTAATGCGTGGTACATCAATGCCGCGAGCAGCAACATCAGTGGCCACCAAAATTTTAGTATGGCCTTTACGCAATGAATCTAAGCGCCGCATACGCACTGCTTGGGGCATTGCGCCGTGTAAAGCGCTGGCTTCATAGCCATTCGCGCGCAAGGTATCGGCAATTTTTTCGCTTTCAACTTGGGTGCTAGCAAAAACTACAGCTTGATCTAATTCAGGATCCGAAAGTAAGTGGGCGAGTAAGCGATGCTTATGCGCCATGTTATCGGCCCAATGTAATTTTTGCGCAATATTGGCGTGGACATCACCAGCATGGGCTAATTCAATACGACCCGCTTGTTTGGTTAAGCGGGTTGCTAATGACATTACTTTAGGATCAAAGGTTGCCGAAAACATCAAGGTTTGCTTGCGACCACGGCAGAGTTGGTCAATGGCTTCGAGATCGTCAGCAAAGCCCATATCGAGCATGCGATCGGCTTCATCAATCACTAATTGTTGAACATCATCTAAACGCAGTGCGCGCGTTTTATTCAAATCCAGTAAGCGACCTGGAGTTGCCACAACCAAAAGGGCGCCTTTAAGAGCTTGGATTTGTTTGCCATAGGGCATGCCACCCATGACGATAGCAATGCGGATGCCTTTAATGCCGCGCGATAAATTAATCGCATCGGCAGCAACTTGTTGCGCTAATTCACGGGTTGGGCAAAGCACTAACACCTTCGGTTGTGCGCGACCAGGTACAGGTGAACCATGGGGGTTGTTAGCCACCAATTGATGTAAAAGGGGTAATAAAAAGGCAGCGGTTTTTCCACTACCAGTTTGGCTGCTTACTAACCAGTCGCCACCGCTCATTGCAGCAGGAATAACCTGTGCTTGGACAGGGGTCGCAGCAGTAAAGCCTAAACTAGTAACATTGTTAAGCAGGGGCTCTGCTAAACCAAAAGAGGCAAACAAAGTTGGCTCTAAAGGATTCTTGCCTTTGCTAGGCACGTGGGTTGTTTCATTTGAGTAAGTCATGTCTTCACATCCCGTTGGGGATATCTCCGGTTGTGCGCTTCGGTTGTTCTCTCAATGAGATACGCGAGCGCGATGGTCTATATAAGGCATCGACCATCAGACAAGCGGCAGCGGGGCTATAAACACAATTTTTAAGCAACTTTGAACTACAGTAGTGCTGAATATGTGAAGCAAAATCGCTGGAATGTGTAAATTGCTGGGGGCGATGTTTCAAAAAGCTTCTTATTATGGCAGATTTGATCAATTAAAGCAAGGGTTTATCACTAGAGATGAATTGGACTGAACTCGGTTTAAGTGTTGGTATTGTAAATTTCCCCACCTATCTTTTGGGCACGATCATCATCGTGCTTTTACCCGGACCAAACTCACTGTATGTTTTAACCATTTCGGCACAGCGGGGATGGCGAGCTGGAGCATGGGGTGCCTGTGGCATATTTTTGGGCGACTCCGTATTGATGTTAGCTATTGCGCTTGGCGTGACTGGTTTATTAAGCGCCTCACCAATGACGTTTGCGGTAGTGCGTTATATCGGCGCTGCTTATTTAGCGTGGTTAGGTTGGGGTCTGATTCGTGGAGGTATCAGGCGCTGGCCAAGGGCACAAGCGCTTTCACCCAAGGATGCCTTTGCCGCTATTCGTTTGGCACAACTCCATCCTTTGTGGGCTGCATTGGCTTTATCGCTCACAAATCCTAAAGCCATTTTTTTCTTTGTTTCTTTTTTTGCGCAATTCGTTGACCCTACTTATGCACATCCAAGTCTGAGTTTTTTCTATTTAGCTGTGGTTACTCAAATCTTAAGTATGTCGTATTTAGCTATGCTGATTGGTGCAGGACAATTTTTCTTACATTTATTTCAAACGCATTTACGTTGGTCAGCTATTTTATGGATGATGGTCGGCGTACTCTTTATTGTGTTTGGGATCCATTTGCTGATTACTTAGAGCTCGGCTAAGATCAGTCAATACCAATAAGTAATTACCAAGCTAAGATTAATTAATCCCAATCGCGAAGGACAAGTTATGAATGGAGTGCATTTAGAAACGGCCACCTTGGGTGGCGGATGCTTTTGGTGTCTTGAAGCGGTTTACCAGCAGGTGCGCGGAGTAACTGCTGTCGTTTCCGGATATGCGGGAGGTCCTGGCGCCAACCCGAGCTATGAAGCAGTTTGCGCTGGCGATACAGGGCATGCAGAGGTAGTCGCGGTTGAATTTGATCCGCAGCAAGTCAGTTATCGCGATTTATTGGAAATCTTTTTTGTGATTCATGATCCGACGACCTTAAACCGGCAGGGTAATGATATTGGCTCCCAGTATCGCTCGGTAATTTATACCAATAGTGTGGAGCAAGAGAAAACGGCACATGAAGTTGTTGCTGAATTAACTCGCGAAAATGCGTATGGCGCGCCGATCGTCACGGAAATTCAAGCGAGCCCGATTTTTTATGCTGCTGAGGCTTATCATCAAAATTATTTTCGCAATCATCCGGCTCAAGGCTATTGCGCTGCGATCATTGCGCCCAAGCTGAGTAAATTTAGGGCTAAATTTAAATCACTCCTAAATCCCGTTGCTTAAGCTACATTTTTTTGCTCGCTTATGGCGCTAAACGTGAAATACGCCAAGCATTGTTGAGTTCTGGTGCGGGGGTAGTCAGGCGCTGATAGCGAATGCGATCATGCAAGCGTGATGGTCGACCTTGCCAAAACTCAATCTCTTCAGCCCTTAAACAATAGCCACCCCAGTGTTCCGGGCGGGGTGGTGTTGCGCCAAATTGCTTTTCAAAGCGCTGCTCTGCCGTCTCAAGATATTCGCGGTTGGGGATTTCATTGCTCTGGGGTGAAGCCCAAGCGCCAATGCGCGAAGCAAGTGGACGCGAATCAAAGTATGCATCGCTTTCAGCGGCTGCTATGCGGCTGACTAACCCTGAAATGCGTACTTGGCGCTCGAGCTCATGCCAGTAAAATAACAATGCAGCTTGGGGCCGCTCGGCAAGCTCTTGCCCCTTTTGGCTTTGATAGTTAGTAAAAAAAGTAAAGCCTGCTGCGTCAGCACCCTTGAGGAGTACTGTGCGCAAGGATGGTTTGCCTAAGGTATCCGCCGTGCCTAAGGTCATAGCGTTGGGTTCTGGGCATTGCGCGTTTTTGGCTTGCTCAAACCAAGTGTGAAATAAAGAGAGTGGATCGGCGGGCACATCGTTTTCAGATAGCTGTCCGCGAACATAGTTTTTACGAAGATCTGCAATGGAGTTCATGAATTCAGTATAAAGAGAGCTTATGAGTAATGGAACTAGGGCAAATTTTGTCGTCAACCAAGGGGTAGGTGAACTACCTAGCGCAGGCATTAATACTGCGGTAGATCGTCGCTTTATTGGGGTGGCTAAATTGTATGGCGATGCGGCATACCAACAGTTTCAGCAAGCTACTGTAGTAGTTGCAGGTCTCGGGGGTGTGGGCTCTTGGGCCGCAGAGGCCTTGGCGCGTTCGGCAATTGGCCATTTAGTATTAATTGATTTTGATCATGTCAGTGAAGGCAATACCAATCGCCAGCTCCCTGCCTTAGAGGGCGAGTTTGGGCGCGAGAAGGTTGTGGTCATGGCAGAGCGACTCATGCGCATTAACCCAAGCTTGCATTTAACTTGTCATGATGCATTTTTAGAGCCTGATAACTTGGCTTTGCTCATTCCGCCTGGAGCTATTGTCTTGGATGCAACCGATGCCCTGGAAACGAAAATTGCTTTAGCGGCATGGAGTGTCGCAAGGCAACAAGATTTAGTCATGTGCGGTGGGGTGGGAGGCAAAACAGACCCTAGTTGTTTGCGTGCTGATGACTTGGGGCAGGCTATTCAAGACCCTTTGCTGGCAAAAATACGGGCAGATTTGCGTAAAAACCACGGTTTTTCACGTGACTTAAAGAAAAAGATGGAAATTCGCGCCATCTACTCAAAAGAGCCGCGAATGGGCAAAGCCATTGGGGGTTTAGCCTGCGCTGGCTATGGTTCGGCAGTAACAGTGACCGCGGGATGCGGTTTTTTAGCTGCGGCTGAGGTTTTGGCCTTAATTAGCCATAGAAAAGCCGCATAAATTTGCTAAACTCCTGACTTACTTAGTATTCTAAGTAGCAAAACTATCAACAATTCATTTTTTGAGGCGTTGAATGGCTAGCTTCAAATAAAGGCCACTTTTTTACGGCCGTTGTTTTTGAATCGAGTGGTTTTTGTTTGAACCTGCAGGAAACTGCTTTTTATTACCTATATAGGAGTTTTACATGAGCAAATTGATCATTGCTTTGGTTTCTGGTTTATTCGCAGTTAGCGTTTATGCCCAACCTGTTAAGCAAGCCCCAGCTGGTGATGCTGTCCAGCCTAAACTTGAAAAAGAGCAGCGCAAAACTGAAACTGGCAAAGGCTTACCTACTGCCAAAGATACAACTAAGATTCAGCAAAAAGCAGCTGGCGATGCAGTACAACCAGCACTTGAAGCAAAACAACGCAAAACTGAAACTGGCAAAGGTTTACCTACTGCCAAAGATTCAACTTCGCAGAAGCAAAAGAAAGCTGGAGATGAAATTCAGCCTAAAATGGAAGATAAGACACGTGCTGCTGAAGGCAAACAAATGCCTGCAGGCAAGTAATTTTTACCCGTTTTATGTAAAAAACCTCGGTTCGCCGGGGTTTTTTTTCGTCTTTCACCCCCTAAATACGGGGTAAATTTGCTAGAATTTCGCGTTATTTGGATTTCTAAGTAACAAAACTGTCAACGCTTTGCCCTTTTAGGCGTTGATTGTTGAGCTTCAAATGAAAACTGCTTACCGAAAGCGCATCACTTTGGTGGTGGTTTTTAGTGGAGTGGTTTTTATTTGAACCTGCAGGCAACTGCAAATTTCTTACCTATATAGGAGTTTTACATGAGCAAAATTATCGCCGCTTTGGTTTCTGGTTTATTCGCTGTTACCGTATTTGCTGCTGAGCCAGCTAAAGATGCAAAAGCTGCACCTGCTGCTAAGCCAGCTGCTGCTGCTCCTGCTGCCGCTGCTGCTAAGCCAGCTGATGCTAAGCCAGCTGCCGCACCTGCTGCCGCTGCTGCTAAGCCAGCCGCTGATGCAAAGAAGTAATTTTTAATGCTTTAAAAAAACCTCGGTTCGCCGGGGTTTTTTTTCGCCTACGCTTTCTTTTATGGCCCAAATTTAGTTTGATAAGCACTACTTTCTTGCGCAAAGGTCAATATTGGCGCATTGTCGTCAGGGATTTCCCTGTCAGAAATTTCGTATTTTTTTGTAGGAAGCCAAGACAGGAATTCAAATTTAGCCACTAACTAGCAAGAGCAGTCAGTAAAGGCCTGGCAGTTTTCTCATTTATAAAACTTTTGGTAGTTTTAGGCCCTAGTGCTTTTTCCGTTCACTCCCTAGACTCTGCTTCGTTGCTTGTTTGGCAACGTCAGATCGAAAGGAGATCTCTTGCAAACAGAATCACATGGATTAAAGCGCCATCTCAAGGCGCGACATATTCGCCTCATGGCTTTAGGATCGACAATAGGAGTAGGGCTCTTTTTGGGTTCGAGTACCGCAATCAAGATTGCTGGCCCCTCTATTTTGTTGAGTTATTTCATTGCTGGAATTGTGGCCTTCATTGTCTTGCGCGCCTTAGGTGAAATGGCTGTGCATGAGCCAGTAGCAGGTTCATTTGCCGCTTACGCCAGCAGTTATGTCAGCCCATTAGCAGGGTATATGGTCGGCTGGGGATATTGGACCTATTGGATTTTGGTCGGTATCGCTGAAGTCACTGCAGTGGGAATTTATATGGGCATCTGGTTTCCTGATATTCCCCAATGGACTTGGGCGCTAGCATCGATTGTGTCGATGGGTTTGATTAATTTAATTGCTGTCAAAGTATTTGGTGAGTTTGAGTTTTGGTTTGCCTTAATTAAAGTAGTCGCGATCATTGTCATGATTGCCGTTGGCGCAGCGGTTATTTTTTTGGGCTACACCAATGATTGGCAGCCACTTGGTTTAGCAAACTTATGGCAGCACGGCGGTTTTTTCCCCAATGGAATTGAAGGGGTATTGCTTTCTCTCGAGATGGTTTTATTTGCCTATGTTGGCATCGAGATGATTGGCTTGTCGGCAGGTGAGGCAGAAAATCCCCGCAAAACAATTCCGATGGCGATTAATTCATTGGCTTGGCGCATTTTAATTTTTTATATTGGCGCGTTGTTGGTTATCTTAGCCATTTTTCCTTGGAATGAGGTCGGTCAGCAAGGTAGCCCCTTTGTGGTGATGTTTGAACGCATTGGTTTACGTGAAGCGGCTGGCGTAATTAATTTTGTGGTCATCACTGCTGCCCTATCGTCATGTAATGCGGGCATTTTTAGCGGTGGTCGTTTGCTGTATGCCTTATCGGTTAATGGCTATGCCCCAGAAAAATTGACGGCATTATCGGTTGGTGGAGTGCCTCATAAGGCTGTCATCCTGACGGTTTTGGTGGCGATGGTGGGAGTTGCATTAAATTACTTTGCGCCATCTGCAGCCTTTCATTACGCGATGGCTGGAGTGACATTTATTGGCTTAATGGTGTGGGTAGCAATTTTATATACCCAACTGCAATTTCGTCGCTCCTTATCGTCAGTACAAATTTCTGCATTGGAATTTAAAACACCCTGGTGGCCCTATTCATCTTGGTTTGCCTTGGCATTCATCGGTTTAGTTATCGCCATGATGGCAATGAGTGACTATGCCCGGGCTGCCTTAATTGTTGGACCTTGTTTATTGGGACTTTATTTTGTCCTATTTTTCGTATTGGGTTTACATCGCAAAAATCAACTTATTAGGGAGAAAATATGATTATTGGTTTACCGCAAGAAGTGAAAAATAATGAATTTCGGGTCGGCCTTACACCCAGCAATGTTCGGTCGTTAATCATGCAAGGAAATTCTGTTTTGGTGCAGAGAGATGCAGGTAAGCGTATTGGTTTTACTGATGATATGTATCGCATTGCTGGCGCTAAGTTAACAGAAACCGCTGAAGAAATTTTTGCTGGCGCAGAAATGATTGTGAAAGTAAAAGAGCCGCAAGCAGAAGAATGTGCACTGTTACGCGAGGATCAAATTTTATTTACTTATTTACACTTAGCCCCAGACCCATTGCAAACTAAAGCCTTATTGGCATCAGGCGCTATTTGTATTGCTTATGAGACCGTCACTGCAGGCAACGGTACTTTACCCTTACTTGCGCCAATGAGTGAAGTGGCGGGGCGCATGTCAATTCAGGCTGCTGCGCATCATTTAGAAAAAACCCATGGGGGACCTGGTATTTTAATGGCCGGCGTACCGGGCGTAGCGCCAGCAAAGGTGGTGATTTTGGGGGCAGGCGTAGTGGGCCGCAATGCTTTGCAAATGGCAGTGGGAATGGGTACTGATGTAACTATTTTTGATTGTGATATTGAACGCCTGCGGGCAATTGATGTCACTTATGGCAACCGGGTTAAATCACTGTACTCTGATCCCAGCGCCTTAGAGGATGCCGTTTATCAAGCAGATGCTGTAATTGGCGGAGTACTTTTACCTGGCGCTGCAGCGCCTAAATTGGTAACACGAAAAATGGTCGGCAAAATGAAGTCGGGCGCAGTAGTGGTCGATGTAGCAATTGATCAGGGCGGATGTTTTGAAACCTCACTGCCAACGACGCATGCCAATCCTACTTTTGAAGTGGACGGCGTGGTTCATTACTGCGTTGCCAATATGCCGGGCGCAGTGGCTAGAACCTCAACTTTGGCCTTAACCAATGCGACTTATCCATTTATCGATGCTTTAGCAAATCGCGGTTTAGTCGCTGCTCTAGAGTTCGATCAGCACTTACGCAATGGCTTAAGTATTCATCGCGGCAGGCTAACTTCTGCGCCAGTGGCGCAGGCACAAAGTTTGCACTATATCTCAGCTGAAGAGCTGCTTGAGGCTAACTAAGTAAGTTAACTAAGTCAGCTAACTAAGTCAGCTAACTAAGTCAGCTAACTAAGTCAGCTAACTAAGCTCGTTAACTAAGATCACTAACTAAGGAGGCTAAGGTTTCGTGAGCGAGGGTTTCAATGTGGATGGGGTAACCCTTGTGGTCACAGCCAACCATCATTTGTGCCCCTGCTTTCAAAACCTTTTTCATATCCTCCGTGAGCTCAAAGCGCATAAAGTGCAA
>Ga0194050_1000036_pt1 | contig 36892 bp, 34 predicted proteins | sample SepL2310m_MetaG_FD_148657 | JGI IMG/M metagenome (GOLD analysis project Ga0194050, IMG submission 148657) | Anoxic zone freshwater microbial communities from boreal shield lake in IISD Experimental Lakes Area, Ontario, Canada - Sep2016-L239-10m | ecosystem: Environmental > Aquatic > Freshwater >...
CCGAGCCGGCCTCGGTCACGCCATCGCCACGGTGGCCACGACGGGTCGATGGTCAGACCCTGATGCCGCGGCCACCCAAGCATCGACGACCTGAACTACTGGCGTGGCCAGGATGTGGTCGAGCTGGCTGTGAGGGCGCTGTGAGGGCCACGTCCTTCCGATGACGACCCGCCGCCAACCAGAGAAGAACGACGAGGCTGGCGGTCCCCACATGTTCATGTCGCCGGCCAGGACGGCTGCCTGGTCGATAGGCGGGAGGAGGCGGGCCAGACGCCGGTAGTGGGTCGGGGACAGGTGGGTGATGTGGGACATGTGGGTCCCGTGGACGATCAGCGGGCGTCCACCAAGGTCGACGGTGAAGCGGACCACGGCTCGGCTGGCCGGATCACGTCGGAGTTTGCCCAAGGCGATCACCTGCGAATCGCGCCAGGCCACCCGGGACAGGACGGCCACACCCCATCGCCCGTGTTCGGCTATCTGATGGCGGCCGCCGGGCGGCACCTTCCAACGTTCGCCGTCCAACTGGAGGCCCTTGCGGACCTGACCGAAGGCGGGAGCCCAACGAGATGTATCGGTAGAAGTGGGCTCGTAGAGGCTGGCCCTAGCGAGGTGCGCTTCGGCCACCACTTGATAGCCGAGTTCCTTGGCGATGGCGGCCGCTGTGCTCGGGGTCCCATCGTCGGGGGTCCAGGACTCCTGCAATACGAGGACGTCGGCATCGAGCGCCTCGCACTCACCGAGGACGTTGTAGGGACGACCCCAGCCGTCGACACCCATATGGACGTTGAAACTGGCGATACGCAACGAGGTTGAGGGCGTGTCGGCCCGACGTTCACCCGGAGCCGCACCGGTAGAGCTCAACGGGTTCGCGGCGTCAGAGGGCGGCGGCTCGAGCCCGTAGCTCCGCCCTGAAGTCGGGGTGGGCGATTTCTGCCAAGGCGTTCGCACGTTCGCGGACCGTACACCCCGAGAGGTCGGCCGATCCGTATTCGGTGATGATGACTCCGGTGTGATGTCGAGGAGTCGACACGATCGAACCTTCGGGCAGTACCGGCACGATCCGCGACCGGACCTCGCCCTCGACGACGGCAGTCGAGTGCAGGCAGATCAACGACTGGTCGTCGAGTTCCATTCCTGCGCCGGCCACGAAGTCCTCGTGGCCGCCCACCCCCGAGATCTGGCGACCACCTATGTTGTCGGCCACCACCTGACCGTAGAGATCGACACAGAGGGCCCCGTTGATGGAGACGAAGGCGTGGTTGCGCGAGATGACTGACGGGTCGTTCACGACCTGGACAGGCACGAAGGCCACGTCCTCGTTGCCATCGAGCCAGGCATAGAGCTCGGCGGATCCCAGGGCGAAGGTGGTAATCGACACCCCGTTGAACAGGTGCTTGGCATCGTTGGTGATCTTGCCGGCCTGATGGAGCAGCATGATCCCGTCGGTGAACATTTCCGAGTGGATGCCGTAACCGCCGCCCCTACCCTCGGCCAGCTTGGTGGCCACGATGTTCGGTACGGCACCGATTCCGATCTGAAGCGTGACGCCGTCGGTAATGAAGGACTGGGCCAACTCGGCGATGGCCATATCTACCTCGTCGATGGGACCGGCGGGAAGGGTGAACGGGGTGGCGTCAGTCTCGATCAGCACATCTACGATGTCCAGCGGAATGGTGTTGGTGAAATCGGGGGGCAGCGAGTGCGTACGAGGCAGGTTCGCGTTGACCTCCACCACCAGGAGTCGGTCGGGGTCCTGTCCGGCTAGGACCAACTCGTCGTAGGTGGCACCTAGGTGGAGGGAGAGGTTGATCATGCCGTTCTCAGGAGGCGCGGCCAGGACGGTCATGACCCGCGGGTTATAGCGGCGGAGAATGGGCGCGAACTGGCGGAACCCACCAGGCACCAGTTCGATGTTGGCCCCGGTCGCATCGAGGAGCCGCTCGGCCGGTCCGAAGAACCCGCACCGGTAGTTGACGTTGGGGTGGGTGAACACCGGGTAGTAGTTGAGCAGCAGTGCACCGCCGAACGTCAGGTGCTCCCAGTCGTTCCGGCCGCCGAGTGCGGTCAAGAACGCGTCCGGGTTGGCCGGCCCCAGGCCGAAGCCGACCGCATCGGTGGTGCTGATCAGCCCAGCGGCCTCTTCGGGGGTGCACATCCTCGGTGTCATGGCTTCAGTTTGCCAGCAGACACCCGGGTGCAGAGGGCACTAGGCAACATCTGTTGCCGTCTACGGATCGTAGGGAGCACCGGTGGTGACGCCACCACCCCTCGGCGGGTGGGAGCATGACAGCGTGAAGTTCGATACGCAGCTAGCCGGTCTCGAGGACGCTCCTTCCCACGCACGTCGCCTGGAGGCGATCGGAGTGGATGGTGCCTTCACCTTCGAAGGGCCCCACGATGTGTTTACCCCGCTGATCCTGGCGGCCACAGCGTCGACCTCGCTGGAGTTGGCCACCAACGTGGCCATCGCCTTCCCCCGCAACCCGGTGCAACTGGCCCATCAGGCCTGGGACCTCCAGTTCCTGTCGCAAGGACGGTTCACTCTGGGTCTGGGCAGCCAAGTCCGGGCCCAGGTCGAAAAGCGGTACGGAGCCGAGTTCGATCGCCCGATCGCGCGGATGCGGGCGATGGTGGGTGCACTCCGGGCCATCTTCGCCAGTTGGGAGACCGGCGACCGCTTGGACTTCCGATCCGAGTTCACCTCGCATACCTTGATGCCACCGCTCTTCAACCCGGGGCCGCACCCCCACGGTCTGCCACCCATCGCCCTCGGTGGGCTCGGGCCCCAGATGGTGTCCCTAGCCGCCGAGGTGGCCGACGGGCTCTTGGTGATGCCGTTCAACACGGCTACCCACTTCCGGACCCGGACCCTGCCGGCGGTGGAGGAAGGACTGGCCAAGGCGGGGCGGACCCGATCGGACCTCACCGTCACCGGAGAGGTGATCGTGTGCTGTGGACGAGACGAAGCCGAGCTCGACATGGCCCGACTGGCCGGCCGGTGGCTGCTCTCCTTTTACGCCTCGACCCCGGCCTACCGCCCAGTGCTCGAAGCGGAAGGATGGGAAGAGCTCCAGCCCGAGCTCAACGCCCTGACAAAATCGGGTCGGTGGGACGAGATGCCCTCGCGCATCGACGACACCATGCTGGCCACATTGGCGGCGGTGGGGTCACCGTCCGAAGTGGCCGCCAACATCGTTGACCGCTTCGGCGGCCAAGTGGATCGGGTCGGTTTCTACACGCCGTACTTGGTGGCCGACGACACCCTGGGTGAGCTGGTGGACCAGCTCCGTCATGCCGACAGACCCGCCACAGAGGAGAAGCCATGAGCGACCAACCAGCACCCCACTACGACGAGTTCTCGCTGTTCCACGAAAACGCCGGTGAAGTGGGAATCCCTCTCCACGCTCCGCCGGTGGTGGAGCGCGCCTTCGTCCAGGTGACCGCCGGCCGGCAGGTGAGCGCCCTGGTCTGGGGGCAGTCAGTGCCTGAACTGGTATTCCTCCACGGTGGCGGGCAGAACGCCCACACCTGGGACACCGTGGCTCTGGCCCTGGATCGACCGCTACTGGCCATCGACCTTCCTGGCCACGGCCACTCGGACTGGCCCGAGGACTCGCCGTGGTTGCATCCAGGAGACATGGCCGACGACGTGGCCGAGGTCATCGACCAGCTGGCCCCCGAGGCCGGTGTGGTCGTCGGGATGTCCCTCGGGGGCGCCACGGCTATCGCCCTGGCCGAACGCCACCCCCGTCTGGTGCGCAAGCTGCTGCTGGTCGACATCACGCCGGGCGTCAACAGCGATAAGACCTCGGATATCGCCGCCTTCCTGTCCGGACCCGAGACCTTTGCGTCGTTCGACGAGATCCTAGAGCGCACCATCCAGTTCAATCCGACCCGGTCGGAGTCGTCGCTGCGTCGGGGAGTCCTGCACAACACGGTCCAGCGTGCCGATGGCACCTGGACATGGCGCCATCAGTTGGGGCGCCCCCCGGTCGATACCGGCCTCCACGTCGAGCGAGTGGACTTCCTCTCCCAGTGGGACGCACTGGCGGCCATCGCCGTCCCGGTGCTCTTGGTGCGAGGCAGCCGATCCCCAGTGGTGGACGACGACGACGTGGCCGAGTTCCGCCGCCGCCGCCCGGACGACTCGGTGGTGGTGGTCGAAGACGCCGGACACAGCATCCAGGGTGATCAGCCGCTCGAGTTAGCTCGGATCATCGAGGAGTTCTCCACGGAGGACTGAGATTGTTGCGGTGGATCCCCCCCCCGGTGAATTCATACCGGGCATCCCTGATGTTCGCACCTAGTTAATCTCCCGTTCATCTTTCGTTCAACTCATGTGGTTACCGTCCTAATCACGTGACGAGGTGGCTCCCTAGGAGCCCTCGCACGGTGCGGATACTTTCGACCACGGAGGACAGGGCAGCGATGACCGATTCGATCACCACGACCACCACGCGGACTCGCCGGACGGCGGCACTCGCCGCCCTCGGGCTGACAGCAGCAGCACTGTTGAGTGCCTGCAGTTCATCGTCCGCTCCGGCTACTACGACCACCACGGTCCCCGGTGGGGTGCTGAGCACGGGCAATGCCGCGTACCTCGCCGCTGACCTGAAGGCGCCCGCCGGCACCTTGAACGCATCGGGCTCGACCTTCGTGCAGCCGTTCTTCTCCACCGCCTTCTACACCTACACCGGCAAGAACCAGGGCCTGCAGGTCAACTACCAGGGGGTAGGCAGCGGCTCGGGCATTACTGCCTTCGAGGCCGGAACCGTGGCCTTTGCCGCATCGGACGTACCCATGGGCACTGCCGATCTGGCCAAGGTGCCAGCCGCATCTGGGCCGGTCGTGCAGATCCCGGACATCCTCGGTGGGGTGGCTGTGGCCTACAACCTTCCCGGAGTGACAAAGCGGGTCAAGCTGGATGGACCCACGTTGGCCGGGATCTTTGACGGGTCCATCACCATGTGGAACGCATCGCAGATCACCGCTCTCAACCCCGGTGTCACCCTCCCGGCCCAGACCATCGTGCCCCAGGTCCGTGCCGACAGCTCGGGAACCACCTACATCTTCACCGACTACCTGAAGGCCGCCAATCCGACGGCCTGGGCCCTCGGCACGTCGAAGACGGTGGCCTGGCCTGCTGCTGCAGTGCAGTCGCCCAAGAACTCGGGTGTGGCCGCGTCGATCCAGTCGACCCCGTACTCGATCGGCTACATCGAGTTGTCCTACGCCATCAAGAACAAGTTCTCGTACGCTGCAGTCAAGAACGCGGCGGGCAGCTTCGTGGTCCCCTCCCTCTCCACGGTGGCCGCCGATGCCAACCAGAAGACCACGGTGAGCGCCACGGACTTCTCCATCGTCAACCAGGCCGGAGCCACCAGCTACCCGATCTCGGGCTACAGCTGGGCCATCTTCCTGCAGAAGCAGGCCGACGCCACGACCGGTGCTCAGGTAGTGAAGGTCTTGGACTGGACCACACACACCGGCGGCGGCCAGGACCTGGCTGCCAGCCTCGGCTACGTGGCCCTGCCTCCGGCTGTGCAGAACCAGAACCGTACCCAGTTGCTCACCGTCACCGGCCCGACCGGTCAGATTCTCCTGACCAAGTAATCGACTCCAAGTGAACCGGTGACCGAGAGCGTGGATCTGAACCGGTGACGAACGACGGGATGGTGGGGCGATGACGATGGTCGATGCGCCCGCACCGGCACCTCCTGTCCTTCCGGTGACCCGCCAAGGTAGGCGAATGTCCCTGCCCGACAACGGGTATCGCACGATGTTGGCGGTTGCTGCCGTCATCGTGGGGGCCCTGGCGGTCTGGCTGGTCGTCGCCATCGTCATCCAGGCCCACCCGGCCTTCGTGACGCTGGGCTACTCATGGATCCTCCAAAAGACGTGGGATCCGTCGCACGGCAAGTACGGGCTCCTTCCCTTTATTCTCGGAACTCTCGAGTCCACAGCCATCGCCGTGGTGCTGGCTGTGCCGATCGGGCTGGGCACGGCCCTAGCTCTGGCCTATCTGGTGCCCCATCGGATCCGGCCTGTGCTGTCCACGGCAGTCGAACTCCTGGCTGCGGTGCCCAGTGTCGTCTATGGGCTGTGGGGTCTGGTCGTGCTGGCTCCGCTGTTCCGGACCACCGTGGAGCCGTTCCTGACCGCCGTGCTGGGGTGGACGGGGCTGTTCAACGGCCCCAACGGCGGGGTGGGCCTGCTGCTGGCCGGGGTCATCTTGTTCGTCATGATCCTCCCCACCATGGTGGCCATCTCCCGGGACGTCCTGGCCGTGGTGCCCAACGAGCAGTTGGAGGGGGCTATGGCGCTGGGGGCCACCCGCTGGCAGGTACTGCACAAAGTGGTAGTGCCCGGAGCGCGGACCGGCATCCTCGGTGCGTTCACCCTGGCCACGGGCCGCGCCCTCGGTGAGACGGTGGCCGTCGCCATGGTGATTGGAAACTCTCCATACATCGCCCACTCGCTCAAGTCCCCGGCAGCCACGCTCCCCTCGCTGATCGTCAACAACTTCGGCGAGTCCAGCGGTACCGAACTCGCCGCCCTGTTCGGCGCCGGGCTGGTCCTCCTGATCATCGGGATCTCGGTCAATTCGCTCGCCCGGTGGCTGGTGTGGTCCACCTCGGGTGGGAACTCGCAGGCAGGTCCCCGATGACCATCTTGGAGCTTCCCGTCGAACAGCCGGTCGATGCCACGATGGAACGGCGCAGGGCCATCCAGGTGGCCGCATCGTCCAGTCTCCGCCGGCGCAAGCTCAGCTCGGGCATCGCCCTCGGTGTCTGCTGGGCCTTTCTCGGCATTGCCATCATCCCGCTGATTGCCGTCTTGATCTATGTCACGGCCAAGGGGCTGCCGGCATGGAGCGTCGACTTCTTCACTCAGTCGACGACCCCCGAAGGGATCCCTGGCGGAGGTGTGTGGAACGCCATCGTCGGAACAGTCGAAATCACCCTGATCGCCGTGGCCGCCACGGTGCCGCTCGGCCTGATGTGCGGACTGTTCCTGGCTGAGTCGAACGGATGGATCGCCGCCACGCTGCGCTTCACTGCAGATGTGATGACCGGTGTCCCTTCCATCACCGTGGGAATCTTCGGCTACATCGCCATCGTCAAGAACTTCGGGGGCTACAGCGGACTAGCTGGCGCGTTCGCCATCGGATTCATCATGTTGCCGGTCATCACTCGGGCTGGAGAGACCGCCATCCGGGGCGTGCCGCAGTCATTGAACGAAGCGGCCCTGGCGCTCGGGGCCCGCCGGGCGACGATCGCACGTCGGGTAGTGGTACCCACGGCACTACCGGGAATCATCACCGGGGTCCTGCTGGCTGTGGCTCGGGGCTTAGGGGAGACTGCTCCGCTGCTGTTGACGATCTTCGGCAACCAGTACCTCCAGTGGAATCCGACCAAGCCGATGGAGGCTCTGCCCATCCTGATCTACAACGACAGCAGCCAGCCCTACGCCGATCTGGTCCAGGTGGCCTGGGGTGCGGCGCTGCTGTTGATGGTGGTCGTCCTCATCTTGAGTATCGGCAGCCGCCTGTTCGCGGCAAGACTGCAGAAGGAGCGTCGATGATCGAGGCTGAGGCAACCGGGGCAAGGGTGGAGGAAGGTGTGGCCGTGTACGGCGACGAGGTGGTCGTGGACCAGCCGGAACCCAAGGTGGTGATGACCCTGGCCGATGTGGCGGTGGCCTTCGGTGGCCGCACGGCGGTCCGCGACGTCACCTTCGATGTGCACGCGGGCGAAGTGACGGCGCTCATCGGTCCGTCGGGTTCGGGCAAGACGACCCTGCTTCGGGCGCTCAACCGGATGCACGACACGGTGCGCACGGCTGCAGTGACTGGAACGGTCCAGCTCGGCGACCTCGATGTCTATGCGCCCTCGACCGACCCCACGTTGCTGCGCAGCCGGGTGGGCATGGTCTTTCAGCGACCGAATCCGTTCCCCACCATGAGCATCTATGAGAACGCCGTGGCCGGGCTCAAATTCAACGGCGTCCGCAAGAAGTCCCTGCTCGACGAAGCCGCCGAATCGGCACTCGTTGGCGCCGCCCTGTGGGACAGTGTCAAGGACCGGATGAAGGCACACGCCAGCACACTGTCGGGTGGTGAGCAGCAGCGGTTGTGCATCGCACGGGCCTTGGCCGTCGAGCCCGAGGTGCTCCTCATGGACGAGCCGACCTCGGCACTCGACCCGATCGCCACCAAGCGGATCGAAGAGCTGGTGGTGGAACTCAAGGACCGGGTCACCATCATCATCGTGACCCACAACATGCAGCAGGCCATGCGGGTCTCCGACCGGTGTGCCTTCCTCCTCATGGGTGAGGACAAGGCGGGGGAGCTGATCGAGTTCGGACCGACAGCCACTCTGTTCAGCGAGCCGACTGACCCGCGGACTCTTGACTACGTGAACGGGCGCTTCGGCTGATCCGCTAGACCCGATTCTTCCTGGCGCAAGCCACAGTCAGGCGCTGATCGGCGCGTCCTGGGCGTTGTGTACTCGCCCACCAGTCGGTGGCGACACACCGGCATCTCCACCAGGGTCGATGCGGAATCCGATGCCGCGGACGGTGACGATATAGCGGGGCTCGGCTGGCTCGGGCTCCAACTTGGTGCGCAGCCGGTGAATGTGGGTGTCCAAGGTCCGCGTGTCGGCGAGGTCGGTGTCGGGCCACAGCAGTTCGATCAGCTCGCCGCGCGAGCGAACTCGTTGCACGGGGGTGAGCAGGGCGGCCAGCAGGTCGAACTCCTTGCGGGACAGATGTACCGGGGCTCCACTCAGGGTGACCTCTCGACGGACGTAGTCGACGGCTACCGCTCCGAAGACCGGTCCGCTGCGTGGGGCGACGGTGCTGACGGTCCCTGTCCGGCCGATGGGATCGGTGAGGCCACCATCGACCTGTGACGGATCAGGCTGGACCCGTCGCAGGATGGCGTTCATGCGGGCCACTAGCTCACGCAGACGAAACGGCTTGGTCACATATCCCGAGGCCCCGAGCTCCAGGCCGAGTACCACGTCGAGTTCGCTGTCGACGGCGCTCACCATGATGACGGGTACCGATGAGATGGCCCGGATCTTGCGACACACATCGATCCCGTTCATCCCCGGAAGGAGCATGTCGAGCAGGACGATATCGGGCTGCTGCTCGGTGATCAGGCGCAGTCCCTCGAAGCCGTCGATGGCCAGTGAGACGTCGAATCCCTCGCCGTCGAGGCCCGAAGCTAAGGCCTCGCGGTAGGACTCCTCGTCCTCGATGACGAGGACGGTGGTCCGCCTGTGCTCAGATCTGTCCAGACGCATAGTCACCGGCAACTCCCTCCGGGGAAACCCTACGGAGAGCAGGTGAACGGCGGACTGCCGGAGGGCTACCCCTCGGTGATCGTTTCGTGAACAATCCGGAACGGTTGAGGCCCCTGGTCGATTCCCTGGTCGATTCCCTGGCGCCAATGGATCAGAGTGCCTGCCCGATCACCAAGCCGAAGGCTGCAGCCCCCAGGCCGAGCACCAGGCTGCCCCCCACGTTGACGGCGGCTGCCCGCCACTGCCCACGACCAGCCTGGCTGACGGTGTCGAAGCTGAAGGTAGAGAACGTGGTGTAGGCCCCGAGTAGACCGGTCCCGGCGATGACCACCACTGTTGTCGGGATGCCGTGGTGGGCAGCGAGGCCGACGAGCACCCCGAGGGCGAACGACCCGGACACGTTGATGATCAGTGTCCCCCGGGGGAAGTCGCTCACGGTGTGCCGGCGCACCGCCAACTCCACCTCGTAGCGCAGCAGTGCACCGATGGAGCCGGCCACCATGAGGAGCACCGCAGTCACAGCCGACCCTCGTCCCCAGCCAGCAGATCGGGATCGGGGATGGAGGCACCGGTCAGTGAGGGATGGAGCCGTCCCCCAGCCAGGGTGATGCCGGCCAGGGCGGCACCGAGCCCGGCCACCAGGGACAGACCGAGGTACGCCGCCGCCACCCCGATATGGCCGTGCTGGATCCGACGGTCGATCTCCACTGCCAACGTGGAGAAGGTAGTGAAGCCGCCGCAGAAGCCTACGGCCACCAGCGGTCTCAGGTAGCGGTCGGTGGGCCACCGCTCGACCACCAAGGTCACGACCACACCGAGCAAGAACGACCCCAGCACGTTGACACTGAGGGTGGCCCACGGAAGCCCAGTCGGCGAGACGACAACGGCCCGTTCGATCACGTACCGGGCCAGCGTGCCCAGGGCACCGCCCCCGGCGATGGCCGCCATCGGCCCCGGACCGTGATGCGGGTAGCGGGTAGGGATCGGGTCGTGCTGGCCAGAGTTTCCGCTCTGTTCACCGGTTCCAGTCGACTCGGGCACCGTTGCGCTCCTTCCGGGGTGGCGACGAGTGCCGTCGGACGAGAAGTCTACGACAGCAGTTACGCCCACCCCCGGACTCTCAGACTCTCAGACCCGCGTAGTTGCCAGGTCCGCCACCACGGCACGAGTGGCCCAGTGGACTTGCCTAAAGTCGGAGTAACGGTCCTTGAGCACCGATGGACGACGACGAAGGCGAGCACGTATGAACGGGACCGAAGCTACGGACGACCGCTCGGCACCAGTGGATCTCTTGTCCACCGACGAGTGGGGCGAACTGGTGGGCCACTTCGAACGCCTGCGCCATCGCCACCTCCGTCAGTTCTTCGCCGATGATGCTGGCCGGGGGGTATCGATGGTCGCCACTGGTGGCGATCTCATCCTCGACTACTCGAAGCATCGGGTCGATGACCGAGCGCTGGCTTCATTGATGGACGTAGCCCGCCGGGCCGGGGTGGCCGAGCGACGCGATGCCATGTTCGATGGTGCGCGCAGCAACACGACCGAAGACCGGTCGGTCCTGCACGTTGCCCTGCGGATGCCTCGAACTGCCCGACTGGTGGTCGACGGTCGAGATGTCGTGGCCGATGTGCATGCCGTGCTCGACGCCATGGGCGCCGTGGCCACTCGTATCCGCTCGGGGGAGTGGACGGGGCACACCGGCCAGCGGATCCGATCGGTGGTCAACATCGGGATCGGCGGGTCGGATCTGGGCCCGGCCATGGCCCACCAGGCACTGGGGGACTACGCCGATCCGGACATCGACTGCCGGTTCGTGTCCAACGTCGACCCAGTCGACCTGTACGCCAAGACCCGTGACCTCGAGCCAGCCGAGACCCTGTTCGTCATCTGCTCCAAGACCTTCACCACCCAGGAGACCCTGACCAACGCCCGCGCGGCTCGCCAGTGGCTGCTCGAGGGCCTCGGCTGTGGTGACGAAGCGGTGGCCCGGCACTTCGTGGCCGTGTCGACCAACGAGGCCGGGGTCATCGACTTCGGGATCGATCCCGCCAACATGTTCGGGTTCTGGGACTGGGTCGGCGGTCGCTACTCATATGACTCCGCCATCGGGTTCTCCCTGATGGTGGCCATCGGCCCCGAGGCGTTCGCCGAGATGTTGGCCGGGTTCCATGCCGTTGACCGCCACTTTGCCGAGGCCCCGTTCGAGTCCAATCTTCCGGTGATACAAGGGATGCTGAACGTCTGGTATTCGAACCTGTTTGGAGCCGAGACCCACGCCGTCCTGCCCTACAGCCAGCGGCTGGCGCGGTTTCCGGCATACCTGCAGCAGCTCACCATGGAGTCCAACGGCAAGTCGGTACGCCGCGACGGTACGCCGGTCGAAGGGAGCACCGGGGAGATCTTCTGGGGCGAGCCGGGCACCAACGGCCAGCACGCCTTCTATCAACTGATCCACCAGGGGACACGCCTGGTCCCCGCTGACTTCATCGGGTTCGCCCACTCGACCCATGAGGACGGCGATCGTCAGGATTTGCTGATGGCCAACTGCTTCGCCCAGACCAAGGCCCTGGCCTTTGGCAAGACGGCCGAGGAAGTGGCGGCCGAGGGGACACCAGCCTCCGTCGTTCCCCACAAGGTGATGCCAGGAAACCATCCGACCTCCACCATCTTGGCCCCGAGGCTCACGCCGTCGGTTCTGGGCCAGTTGGTGGCGCTCTATGAGCACACCGTCTTCGTCGAGGGGGCGGTATGGGGGATCGACTCCTTCGACCAGTGGGGGGTGGAGTTGGGCAAAGTGATGGCTGGCCAGCTCGGTCCCGCCCTCACCGCCGAAGATGCTCCAGATCTGTCCGATCAGGACAGCTCGACGGCGGCACTGGTGCGCACCTACCGATCGATGCGGGGTCGGCCCGTCTGACCAGCCCAGTTGATCCGTTCAGGCGGAGGCCAGCGCTCCCCACAGGGCTCGATACGTCGGATACGTGATGCCGTCGGTGACGTAGCCGGCCTGTTCCAACTCGGCATGGAACCGGGGGAGGTTGCGCCACGGCACACCCATGTCGACATGGTGGGCCAGATGCCAGCCGGTATTGAAGGGGACGAACCAGAACCGGGCGATCCAGCCTTGGCGGACATTGTGGGTGGTGACCCGACGGTCAGCCCCGGCCTCGAGTCCGCCGTGTTCGGCGATGGCCCGCAACCGGTTGATCACCCGCCACTGGGTCATCCACGGGAGCCACCACAGCAGGGGGTAGATCCACCAACGGCCGGTGGTGGCCCACAGGACAGCCCACAGAAGGAGTTGTACTCCGATGATCGAGCCGGACGTCCTACGGAACGCCGGCACCTTGAGCGATCGGAACAAGGGTACGAAGTTCTTCCACCCCGAGATCCCCACGGCGTCGCGGACCAGCCGGCGGGCCAGAGATCGCCGGTCACAGGGATAGCCGCCGTAGAAGGCGATGTCGGGCTCGTTCGGTCCGAACTCCTCCTTGTGATGGGCGAAGTGGCCCCGTCGGTACAAGCTGATGGGAGTCCACGTCGGGTAGGCGATCAGCCAGGTGCCGACCCAGTCGTTACTCTGCTTGTTGGTGAACAGCAGCTTGTGGGCGGCCTCGTGCATGAGGATGGCGAACCGGGAGTACATCGGGCCCATCAGTACGAAAGCGATCAGATAGGCCCACCAACGGTCGATCCACACAGAGCCGCCGATGAGGACGGCCACCCAGAACCACAACGAGGCCAGGGTGAAGGCATTGCGGCCATCAGCGATCCGCCGTAGATCGGATCGCAGGCCCGGCCGAGCCATGCCGTTGGCCAGCAGGCGCTCGGTGGGCAGGACCTCGGGGCGATCGGCCTGATCGGCCACCATGGTGGATGCCATACAGGGTATATTACAATATGGAATCAATCGAGGCAATTAAGTAATATCGATGCAGCTGACCGACCTGCCCCCGAGGGCCCCCCTGACTACTCCGGTACCTGGCCGTGGAGCAGCAGCCAGTGAGACACCGCTGACGGCCCGATCGGTCCTGGCCAGCGCCCTCCTGGGCGAGGATCCGCCCGAGTTGCCGGTGGCCCACTTGGTCCAACTGGCCGGCCTGTTCGGCATCAACGCCAACCGGGCCAGGGTCGCCCTCAGCCGGATGGTGGCCTCGGGCGAGGCGGCCTCGGACGGAGCGGGTCGCTACCGGCTTGCCGGTCCGCTGCTCGAGCGCCGGGCGCGCCAAGAACGCAGTCTGCAGGGTCGGACCCGGCCATGGGACGGTGGGTGGCGCATGGTGGTGGTGACCGCTGCGGCTAGCTCACCCGAGCACCGGGCCGCACGTCGACGCCGCCTCACCCAGGCCCGCTACGCCGAGCAGCGCGAAGGAGTATGGCTGCGCCCGGACAACCTCGACGTGCTGCTCACTCCTGGGGACGATCCGGACCTGTCTGCATTCATGGCAACGCCCAGTGGTGATCCAATCGCCATGGCCGCCTCCCTCTGGGACCTCGAGGGATGGGCGGCGCGTGCAACAGATCTGACTGGCCGGCTTGCGCACAACTCGACCCGCGGTCCGGACGACCTCGCCCCCGGGTTCGCCTTGTCGGCGGCGGTTCTGCGCCACTTCCAGTCCGATCCCCTCTTGCCCGTCGAACTGGTTCCTGCTGCGTGGCCGGGACCGGCTCTCCGCCAGACCTACCGAGCTTGGGACCAGGAGTACCGCAAAGTACTGGCCACCTGGGGCCGATCTGCACGCACGACATAGGATCCCGGACAAGGATCCGGATCCGCTGCTCGGTGTGGTGGACCGGGCCCATGCCGGGGGAGGCACCGTGTCGCAAGATGCAGCAGCAGGCCAAGTCGGAACAGGCCAGTTCGCCGGACGGGTGGCCGTCATCACCGGTGGGGCAAGGGGCCAGGGGCGCAGCCACGCAGTGGAGTTGGCTCGACAGGGCGCCGACATCGCCCTCGTCGACCGATGCGCCGATCTGGATACGGTCACCTACCCGCTGGCCACCAGTGCCGACTTGGCCGAGACGGTGCGCCTGGTAGAGGCCGAAGGAAAGCGATGTGTGGCCGTCGAGGCCGACGTGAGGGACCTCGACGCCATGATGGCCTTCGTCGACGGCGTGGTTGGCGAACTCGGCTCGGTCGACATCTTGATCGCCAACGCCGGTATCTCCACCCTCGGGTCGATCGTCGACATGGACGCCACGCAGTGGTCGGAGACGGTAGATGTGAACCTGACCGGAGTGTTCAACGCCATGCGGGCCACCGCTGCGCACATGAAGCGCAACCGGTGGGGCCGGATCATCGCCATCTCCTCGATGATGGGTCGGTCGGCCAACCCGCTCATCCCGGCCTACTGCGCCTCCAAGTGGGGGGTCATCGGACTGACCAAGTCGGTGGCCCACGAGATGGCCTACTTCGGGGTGACGGCCAATGTCGTCGCTCCGGGCAACATCTCTACCGACATGATCCACAACGACATGTTGTACGGGCTGATGCGCCCCGACCTCGAATCGCCGACCAAAGAAGATGTGGCTGGTCCCATGGCATCTCTGCACGTGCAGCCGGTGCCGTGGCTGGAACCCGAAGAGGTCACCGCCGCCGTGGTGTTCCTCTGTTCGGAGGGGGCCCGCCACATCACCGGGTCGGTGATCGATGTGGACGCCGGAGCATCAGCTCGCTTCACGGCCTGACACGAAGAGTACTGACCGCGCCGCACTGACCCGGCTCAACCCGGCTCAGTCCGGCTCAGTCCGGCGCAACCCGGCGCAGTCCGGCTCAGTCCGGCTCCGCTGGGTCACAGAGTGCTTACTGGCGAGCCATGCCTGAGCGCTGCTCTGACTCGATCACCTCGGGCGGGACGTAGCCCTTGTGCACTGTGGCGATCTCTACCTTGTGGAGCGTCCCCTCGAAGGGGAAGTGCCCTCGGTAGCGGTTGCTGACCGGGCTGCCGTGGTCGTAGCCGACGCTCGGGCCGACGCTCGAGATGATGTTCATGGCGAGGGGGACGTCCATGGTTCCACACGGCACCCCGTCGACGAACAGGCCGGCCGTGCCAGCCCCACCTAGCCGGCGGAACTGGACACTGACCACCGAGGCACCGGTGGGCACCTCGATGTCGGACTCGAGCACGTGGTGGTCGTTGAAGCAGTTGTAGTCGAACACCAGTCGGTCGTTCTGGATGAAGAAGCTGATGCCGGAGTTCTCGGTACCTGTGGCGTAGAAGACGCCGCCGGCACCGGCTGGCCGGTCGATGGTGGCGGACATGTCGAACCCACGCCCACCTAGGGCGGGAGCGACCTGTGCGGGCAGCGGAGCCATCGGCGGGTAGTAGGTATAGCGACGGTCGGTCGGATGGACGGAATGGTCGCGGTACCGGGTGAAGAAGAGCTCGATGGAGCGGTCGTCGAGCGGCAGGACTCCCTGGTCTTCTGCCTCGGTCCACCACAGGTCGATCAACTCGGCCAACTTCTCGGGCATGGCTTCAGCGAGGTCGTTGCACTCGGATCGGTCGAGGTCGTAGTGGTAGAGCTCCCACACGTCATCGTCGAAGGGGATGCCCTGGGTGTGCCGGGTGACTGCCTTCCATCCGTCGGACACGATGGCCCGGTGGCCGAACATCTCGTAGTACTGCACCATCTTGGTGGTGGGTGCCTCGGGCGACTCGATCGTGTACTTCATCGACTGGCCGCTGATCGGTATCTGCTCGTAGCCGCGGTAGACCTCGGGTGCCTCAATCCCGAGCAGGTCGTACACGGTGGGCACGATGTCATTGACATGGTGGAACTGATCGCGAACGCCGCCAGCACCGGTGATCCGGTCCGGCCAGTGCACGATGAGGGGCACGTGCACACCGCCCTCGTGGGTGTTCTGCTTGTACCACTTGAACGGGGTATTGCCGGCTTGCGCCCAGCCCCACGGGTAGTTGGAGTGGCTGTGCGGTCCGCCGATTTCGTCGAGGTGCTCTACTGCCTCGTCGGGCGTCTCCACGATCATGTTGAAGTACTTCATCTCGTGCATGACGCCGAACGGGCCGCCCTCTTGGCTGGCGCCATTGTCCGACAGCAGGACGATGAGGGTGTTGTCGAGTTGGCCCAGCAGCTCAAGATCGGCGATCACCCGGCCGATCTGCGCATCGGTGTGCTCGAGGAAGGCGGCGTACGCCTCTTGGAGACGGGCGGCCAGCCGCTTCTGGTTCTCGGGGAGGGAGTCCCATGGCTCCACGCCCGGATTGCGCGGGGCCAACTCGGTGTCCGGGGGGATCAGGCCCAGTTCGATCTGTCGGGCGAACCACCGCTCGCGGGCAACGTCCCAGCCTTCGTCGTACTTGCCGCGATGCTTCTCCATGTACTCGGCCGGTGCCTGATGAGGGGCGTGCATGGCCCCGAAGGCCAGGTAAGTGAAGAAGGGCTTGTCGGGTCGGATCGACACCGAGTCGTGCATGAACCCGATGGCGTGATCGACCAGGTCTTCGCTGAGGTGGTAGCCCTCCTCGGGGGACTTGGGGGGCTCGATGCTGTGGTTGTCGTAGACCAGGTCGGGTGAGAACTGATCGGTCTCCCCTTCGAGGAATCCGTAGAACCGGTCGAAGCCCCGCTGGCACGGCCACTGGTCGTAGGGTCCTGCCGCCGAGGCGTTCTCCATGGCGCACAGGTGCCACTTGCCCAAGGCGAACGTGGCATATCCCTGGTCACGGAGCACCTCGGCCATGGTGGTCGCATGGTTGGTGATGTGTCCCCGCATGTGGGGATAGCCACTGTCAAAGTTGGAGATGGCACGCATGCCGACGGTGTGGTGGTTGCGACCGGTCAGCAGGGCGGCCCGGGTGGGGGAGCACAGAGGGGTCACGTGGAAGTTGGAGTACCGGAGCCCACCGGCGGCCAGTGCATCGATGTTGGGGGTGGTGAGGTCCGACCCGTAGCAGCCGAAGTGGGAGAACCCGAGATCGTCGAGGAGGATGACCACCACGTTGGGCGCACCTTCACCGGGATGAGACGGGACCGGCCACGCAGGTTGTGACTCGGCCTGGGTACGTGCGATCACACCATCGAACGGCTCGAACTTCTGCATGGGGACGTCCTCTACCTCGTGGGAGCACAGATATGGAGCGCAAATTGCGCTGCACGCGAATCATGTGTCAACAGGACTGACGATAGTTTGCCGCCACATTGCTGTCCACTGTGCTGGCGAATCACCGATCGATGAGGCCGCTCAGCGGAATCTGGACGATAGGCGCTTCTGACGCTCGCCCACAGAAACCAGCAGAAGTAGCGATACGGCCAGCGCCAGTGACGCAGCACCCAGCATCTGGCACCAGGGTGACCCACCGACGGCGAGCACGAGGAGTGCGAGCACAACGCTCAGCACTCCGCAGCCCATGAAGCCCGAGCGGAGGATCCGACCTCGTCGGCCGGACACGTGCCGGGTCAGTCTGATGGCAACCGGAAGTGACCCCACGATGAGGAGCTCCACGATGAAGGGAGATTCCTTCGGCAACAGGTCCAGCCATTGGTAGCCTGCATAGATGGCACCCGCGGCCAGCAGCACCAATGCCGGTGCGGAAAGGGGGTGCTGGCGAAGACCTTCATGGTGGCCAGACGGGGCTTCTTCGACGTACGAGGTCGTCCGACTCATCTCGCGCACCAGCGGTGGTTGCGTGTAACTCATCTGAGGATCAGGACCCCAGGATCGAGCAGGAGGTGGACTTGATGGGTCGACCAAGAGGCGTTGGACAGCACCGCAGGCGCGAGTCATGAGTCGTCACAAGTCTGCTCTTCACGGTGTCCGCCTTCAGTCGTTTGCTGGTTGATACGGGCATCCGATAACGCACCGGACACCCGTACCGACCATGATCCCCTCGAGGGCCGCCCAACACCTCGAGCGGCTGATCCGCCACCCGTTGTTCGACAGTATCGCCCGGATGGTGCTCTAATTGCAACCTTATATCGCAACAGCTGTTGTGACCGGAGCCACTCGCTGGACCCCACGAGCCGTCCCACCAGCCGATGCAGCGGCTCCTGGCGCTGCCGCGGCCCTCTGGTTCCTGACGGCAGGGTCTGCGACGATAGGGCGTGACCTTGGGAACCGATGAGCCCAGACCCAGACCCCGACCCCGTCGCAGTCAAGACGAGTTGCGCTCGCTCCTGATCGACGCCGGCCGGGTGATCCTCGAACAGGAGGGCCTGGGATTCGGCGCAGGTGAGCTCTCGTTCAAGCGGATCTACGCGGACCTAGAGCTGTCCACCGGATCACGCATCACCAACGCTTCGGTAATAGGACGGCTGTGGGACAACCTGGAGGACTACCGGTTCGACGTGCTCATCAAGATCGCGTCGACGGTGGACTCTTCGTCAGAACTGGATCGGACACTCGAGGCGCTCTCCCCCATGCTTGCCTCAGTTGACCGTTCGACTCCTGAGCGCCGCCTGTGGGCCCTGAGCGAAATGGCCCGGCTCGGTGGCGGCGAGACGATCCGGGCTCTGGTCGAGTCTCGGGAATGGGCGCTGTGGATCGGGGTCTGGGTGCTCGCCTTCACTTCTGGGCCGACCGGGCGGCAGGACGAGGTGCGCCACGCCCTTCTGAACGGACTCGAGCAGAGGACGATCCTGTGGGACGAAATATACGCCGAAGTGTCCACCCTCCTTGGCCTACGGGTCCGAGCGCCGTTGACCTTGCGCCAGTTCAACGTGGCTGTCGGCGCCATGGTCGAGGGCAGCGCGCTCCGCCAAGGGGGTAATCCGAGCCTCGAGATCATCATGCGCCCGACCGGACCTAATGGGGAGTCTCAGGAATGGACGCTGTTCGGGGTGTGCCTGGAGGCACTCACCCTGCGGTTCTTCGAGATCGACCCGCAGTGGACCGGTCCGTAACCGAGGAGGCTTCCGTGCGCCCACCGATAGAGCAGCGCAGGACAGCCCAGTGACCCTGCGCAATCGCCTGCTGGCTGCTGCTGCTCAGCCATCCATTGCCGTCAGTGAACTGCCCATGTAAACCCCGGTCGGCTGTGAGCCACTACGGTCCCCACCCGTGGCCCGACCTCCGCTCTTGTTGATTCCCCCCTCGGAGGGGAAAGCCGCCGGCGGTCGGCCCCTTGGCCGGCCCGACTCCTTTGACGCAGCCCTCGGCGCATCACGGGCGGTCGTCCTGTCCGAGTTGGCGCAGGTGCTCGGGACCGGTGGTCCCACACAGCACTCCTCGGTGCTCGGCGTCCGCGGCGACCTGCTGGATCGGGCCTTGTGCAACAGCGCCGAACTGGTCGCCGGCACCGCAAGGGTACTTCCGGCATGGAAGCGCTACACCGGAGTGGTGTGGGCGAGCCTCGATCCGGCCACGCTGTCGGCCGCTGACCGGGCCCGGGTGCTCGTCCCATCGGGCCTGTACGGGGTGACCACCGCGGCCGACCCGGTGGCCGACTACCGGCTCAAGATGCTGGTGTCCCTCGGCCGGCTCGGCCGGCTCTCGACCTTCTGGCTCCCTGAAGTGACGGCGGCGATCGCTCGCCGCGCCCAAGGCCGAGTCGTGGTGGACCTGCTGCCGGCCGAGCACGCCCACGCCGTCGACATGGTTGCCTTGGCCGGCTCGACCCGGGTGATCCGGGCACAGTTCATCAGCGCAGACGGGCGACGGGCCGTGGGCCACGAAGCCAAGTCGGCGAAGGGCCGCCTGGCCCGGACTGTGTTGGAGGGGGGACTCGAGGCCGTGGGAAAGTTCCGGTTCGAGGGTTGGCGGGCGACGATGGAGGGGGATGCGCTGACCGTCGTCGCTCCATCTACCTGAGTGTTCGTAACCAGCACCGTGGCCGTGTATTCGCCTCCGGGATTGGGAACCTGCTAGTTCTGTATGGCCTATTGGGCTGTCTGAACAGATACGGATCGATCACTGATCCGGTGGTATCCCGGATTCGGTGCGCCCTTGCGAGCAGCACCGAGCCAGTGTGCACGTCCCAGCAGTCACACCTGAATTCGAGCCTGCACTACGGACACCCTGTGTCCCACAGAACGGAGATCTCATGTCGGATCCGCTGAGCGACAGCGCCACAGACGCCGAACATATCGACGTGCTGATCATCGGGGCTGGGATATCGGGGATCAACGCCGCGTATCACCTGTCGACCCAACTCCCCGATCGCAGCTTTGTGGTCCTCGATGCCCTCGAGAGCTTCGGCGGGACCTGGCTGACCCACACATTCCCAGGAGTCCGTTCCGATACCGAACTGTTCACCCTTGGCTATGAGTTCAAACCTTGGACGGGCGCTCCCTATGCCAGCGGGGCCGAGATCCACGCCTACTTGGGCGAAGTCATCGAGGAGAACGACCTCGGCGGCCACTTCCGGTATCAGCACAAGATCACCGACGCCCGATGGTCGAGTGAAGTGCAGTGCTGGACGGTCACCGGCAGCCGCATCGATACCGGTGAGCCGATCACCATGACGTCCAGATTCCTGTGGATGTGCCATGGCTACTTCCGCCACTCCCAGGGGCATACCCCGACCTGGCCGGGCATGGAGGACTATCAGGGGCGGTGGATCCACCCCCAAGCCTGGCCGGCCGAGCCGGAGATCGACGGACGTGAGGTCGTGGTCATCGGGTCGGGGGCGACGGCGGCCACTCTGGTGCCCGCTATTGCCGACCAATGCGGCCACGTCACCATTTTGCAGCGCTCGCCGACCTACTTCTTCCAGAGCCCGAACGTCGATGTCCTGGCCGATCAACTGCGTTCCCTCGATGTGCCCGACGAGTGGATTCATGAGATCGTCCGCCGCAAGGCCATCGCCGAAATGCAGTCGCTCACTCAGGTGGCAGCCGTGCATCCAGAGCTCACCAAGGCCGGCCTGATCAACATGGTGTCCTCCCAGCTTCCCGAGGACTACGAGGTGGACCTCCATTTCACCCCTCGCCACCTGCCGGCACAGCAGCGGGTCGCCCGGATCCTCGACGGCGACTTGTTCCGGGCCATCAGCGACGGGAAGGTCACCATGGTGACCGACGAGATCGAGACATTCACGGCGGATGGCATCCTCACCAAAGGGGGCCAGCGGCTGCATGCAGATGTCGTCGTCACGGCTACCGGGTTCGACCTCACCGTGTTCGGCGACATCGCCTTCTCCGTGGATGGCGAGCCGGTGGACTTCGCCGACTGCGTCACCTACCGGGGAATCATGTTCACCGGTATTCCCAATATGGCGTGGACGTTCGGTGCCCTGCGTCTCAGTTGGACGATGCGGGCCGAGTTGGTGAGCCAGTTCATCTGCCGGCTCTTCGCGCACATGGATGAGCTGGGCGCGGGAAGTGTGACACCGGGTCTACGTAGCCAAGACGTCGGCATGGAGCTGCTGCCCTACATCGACCCCGCCGAGTTCAGCCCTGGGTACCTGCAGCGCTCCATCGCCCTCATGCCCAAGTCGGGATCGTCCACCGAGTGGCGGTTGAGTCTCGACTACTGGGATGAGCGCGAGGTGCTGCCCATCGCCAACCTGGACGACGGTTGCCTGGCCTACATCCCAAGGGTGGGCTAGCGCGACAGGCATCATGGCGGGGCGACCGGCAGCCATCGGAGGAGCCGGTGAGGAGCAGCGGTTGCGGAGGTGCGGACGTGAGCGTGCATCCTTATGAAATTCATAGGTTCCGCTCATGATGGCCTTAGGCGCAACGAGTCAACTGTCCTGGTGACGTCGTCACAACTGATCTTTTCACCCCGGAGGTAGGACGAGATGAACGAACACACCGATTCGAGCGAAGGCCCCCAGGAGCCATCGATCCCAGATCCATCACTAGTCGAGCCGTCGCACGTGGATGCCACTGTGGATGCCACCGTCGATGGGCAGTATGCAGCCATTCCGGCGGGGTTTGCGCCGCTCTCCGAGCCCGAGCTCATGGCGACCGCCCAGCACCCGCTTACCCAACCGGTTCCGCACGTGCAGCCGCCGGTCGAGCCGCCGTACCCAGCCCAGCTGCAACCGGCCGCCTACGAGGACCCCTTTGCACCGACCGGACAGCCCGCCCCCACGGGCACCTGGGGAGTACAGCCGTATCTGGGATCGACACCTGGTCCGGTCTGGGATCCGACAGCACCCCCGGCTCCTGGCAGTTGGGGTGCAGGCATGGGGGCAGGACAGCCGCCCATGGCGTGGCCGCCATCGCCCTACGGCTACTACCCGGTTCCCCCGGCACCCCCGGGGGCCCCGGTGGCTCGCAAGAGCCCAAAGAACCAGATCGCCGTCATCGCCTCACTGGTGGCGGTACTGGCGCTTCTCCTGGGGGCCGGGATCGGCCACGCCACCTGGCCGACGACTACGGCGAGCCTCGCTCCGTCTTCAGGGGCCCCCGGATCAAATAGTGGTTCCTTCCCCTTCGGCCCTGGTGGGTCGGGAGGACTGGGGACGACACCTGGGCGCTCCAGTACTGGCGCCGGTGCCCCCGCCGACACCGCTGCCATCGCGGCCAAGATCGCACCGGCCCTCGTAGACATCAACACCAACTTGAGCTATCAGCACCAGCAGGCAGCCGGGACGGGCATCGTACTCACGGCCAACGGTCAGATCCTCACCAACAACCATGTCATCAATGGTGCGACCAGCATCAGTGTGACTGACATCGGCAACGGCCAGTCCTACAAGGCGAACGTCGTCGGCTACGACCGGACCGGGGACATCGCCGTAATCCAGTTGGTCGGCGCCAGCGGCCTGCAGACCGCGCCCATCGCTTCACGGACAGCAGTGGTCGGCCAAGGCGTGGTCGGCGTGGGTAACGCTGGCGGTGTCGGTGGAGCCCCGAGTGCGGCTGGCGGGTCTGTGACGGCGCTGAATCAGGCGATCACGGCCAGCGAGAGCGGAGGTGGCAACACCGAAAATCTGGCCGGCCTCATCGAGACCAACTGTGCCATCCGGCCCGGCGACTCGGGCGGCGCCCTGGTCAACGCGGCTGGTCAGGTCTTGGGTATGAACACGGCGGCCTCCAGCGGCAGCTCAGGTGGTGGGGGAATATCACAGTCGTATGCCATCCCGATTGCCACAGCTCTGGCGGAAGCTCGCAGCATGGTGGCGGGCAAGGGGAGCGCCACTATTCACATCGGAGCCACCGGATTCCTGGGTATCCAGGTCCAGGACTCGAGTGGCTCTCAAGGGGGCTCCTCTCAGGGTGCGACCAGTGGTGCACTGGTAGACGGCACGCTGCCGGGATCGCCCGGAGCCCTCGCCGGCTTGACCCAGGGCGATGCGATCACTGGAGTGGACAACACGCCGGTGAAGTCCTCGACCGACCTGAGCAGTGCACTCCAGGCACATCACCCGGGCGACGTCATCCGTCTTCAGTGGATCGATCGGAACGGCACCCCGCACAACTCGCCGGTCACCCTGGCCATCGGCCCGCCGGCCTGATGGCGGACCTGAGGAGACCGGGGCACCGCTGACTGGCGGTCCCCGGAATCCGGGCCCTGACTGGTGTGACTGGCCCGACAGACCCGACAGACCCGACAGGTCAGGCCAGGATCCGGGGCCATCCCTCGCCGTCAGGGGAGGCGAACACCGTGGTGAGCACCATCGAGGCGTGCAGCCACACCCCGTCGACCCGGGCGTAGACGTCGTCCTCGTACCCGGACATCCATACAGCCGTCCCGTCGAGTCGGGTGCACGGACAGAGCAGGTCCCATCGGCCGGTGGCCTGGTCGCCACGCACCTCGATCTGGGGCTTCACGAAGAGATGCCGGGAGAAGATCAACGTCGGCTCGGCCAAGCGTGTGGCGATCTCTGTGCGGCCACGGGCGATCCCGAGTCCGGGGCCGCCGTCCCACACCCCATCCTCGGTGAACAGCGCCGCGGCTTCGGTGGCCTGATCTTTCATGACGACCGGGCCGACCTGCTTTCCTCGTACGAACCGGGCATCGACCACCTCGCCATAGCGAGCCTTGAGCGCATGGATAGCCAGGACCGACTCGGCCGCGTCAACCCGGTCGGCCAGTTCGTCGACCCGCTTGTTGAGCGACTCGATGGTGGTCATGGGGCCCCCTCCTGGTTCCTAGTCGGACATTGTCGCCCCAGGGCGGGGATCACGATCGCACCGCCGAAGCTCGGGTCAGGTAGAACCAGGCTTTCGGGCCGGCCCCGTACTTCTGCTCTACATCGTCGAGTGTGAACCCACCAGACTGCAACAGGGCCAGTGGATCACGGCTCAGGTGGCACCCGTCAGCGATCCGCCGCTCGATGGGATCGAACCGGCGCTGAAAGGCGGCAACCCGAGCATCTGGGGCTAGGCCGTGCTCCAGGATGTGGAACCGGCCCCCCGGCCGCAGAACCCTGCGCACCTCGGCCAGTGCCGCCTCGGGATCAGGGATGGTGCACAACGAAAACGTACAGAGTGCGGTATCGCAGCTGGCATCCTCCAGCGGTATCGACTGCCCGTCGAGGCCGATCTGCTCGATCGGCATCGAGGCCGCACCGATCCGGGCCGCCGCCATCTTCCATGCCGTTGCTGACGGCTCGACGGCAAGCACGCGGGTCACCGCGGCGGGATAGTGGGGAACGTTCGTACCCGATCCGAACCCGATCTCGAGCAGTTGACCGTCCAAGCCGGCTGTGGTCCGAGCCCGAATTCCCCCAAGAGATGACGAACCACAGACGAAGCCGACCAGCCTGGGGACGATGTGGTCACGGTAGATCGGCACCCGGCAAGGCTACCGAGGCCGAACCTGTTGGTGGGAATGAATCCACGGGCCCAACAAGATCGGCTTTCCCCGGGTGGGTTCGTGTCATATGGTCTGTCAGAAGAACACCGGCCCGGTAGTGCCGACCCGACCTGAGGAGTGCACCATGCAGATAGTGATCTTGGGAAGCGGCAGTCCTATCCCCGCCCCTGACCGCGCCGGACCGTCGACCTTGGTCCGCACGTCGGTAGGCGACTTACTGTTCGACGCCGGTCGTGGCGTGCTGCTGCGGGCGGCTGCAGCATTCTCGGGTGCCGTCGCCTTTAAGGCCGTATTCCTCACCCACCTCCACAGCGACCACATCACCGACCTCAACGACATCATCACTACCCGGTGGGCCATGTCCTTCGTCCCGACCCCGCTCACCGTCTACGGCCCCGTCGGCACGGCCGCACTGGTGGCCAAGACTGAGGCAATGCTCGAGCAGGACATCGGTTACCGCCTGGCCCACCATGAGAATCTGAGCTGGAACCCGAACACCGAGGTGATGGAGGTGTCCGAAGGCGTGGTCTTCGAAGAGGGTGACGTGCGGATCACCGTCGCTCCGTCCGACCACGCACCGGTGCATCCGACGGTGGCCTACCGGATCGATGACGGTGGTCGGTCGGTGGTCATCGCTGGGGACACCATCCCGTGTGCGGGCCTCGACACTCTGGCCGCCGGGGCGGACGCCCTGGTGCACACGGTGATCCGTCGGGACCAGATCGAGGCGCTGGGGATTCCTCGCCTGATCGATGTCCTCGACTACCACTCGACCGCTCCCCAGGCCGGCAACACCGCCGAGCGGGCAGGAGTGGGCACTCTGGTCCTCACCCACATGGTGCCGCCGGTGCAGCCAGGTGGTGAGCAGGAGTGGATCGACCAGGCCCGCGGTGAGTTCGCCGGAGAGATTGTGCTGGCTGAGGACCTGACCACCATCGAGCTGCCCCCCCTCGATCAGTAGGCTGCATCTCGGTGAAGCGACGATGAGTGACAACCAGATGGACCAAGGTGCCGCGGGCGAAGTCGTCGCTGCCGGAGACGACGGGCACGAGGACAGGGAGCCTGACGTCCGGTTCACCTATGCCAACGAGCGGACATTCCTGGCCTGGAACCGGACGGCACTGGCCCTGATCGCCACGGGTGTGGCCGCCACTCAGCTCTTGCCCGAGTTCCACATTGCCGGTGGACGACAGATCTTGGGCATCCCGTTGATCGCTCTCGGCGCCCTGGTGGCTATGACCAGTTTCCGGCAGTGGAAGGCCAACGAGTCGGCCATGCGTCGCGGACTGCCCCTTCCCTCATCTCGAATGACCGCCGTTCTGGCCGTTGGGATCGGCATCATCTCGATCATCGCCATCGTTCTGGTCATCAGGGGATCCAAGTAGGCACACGGTGACGACCCGGGAACCGCAGCGCATCATCGACGGTGAGATCGACGACGGGCTCTCGCCGGAACGAACGCAACTGGCTTGGGGCCGCTCGGGCCTGGCCGTAGTGGTGGCCGCCGCGGTACTGGCCCGGCGGGTCTGGAGTCTGGACGGCTCCTTGGGAGCGATCGCACTGGCGATCGTCGGGATTGGTGCATTGGTCTGGCTCATCGGGATGCGGGCTTCTCGGCGCCTCCATCTGACCATGGAACCCCATGGACTGACCGGCCGACATGCGTTCGGCCTGGTGGCCACCGGCACCGTGATGCTGGCCCTGGGTGGCCTGATCTTCGGGGTGCTGCTCGGCGGCTGACGGAAGAGACGCCCGCCTCCCGATCCCGGCCGTCGCCACTGGCTGCTCGGGTCGGCCAGATACGCCGCCCGCCAAGGCCACGAGGGCCACTGGCTCTGCGGATCAGACCGTCGCCTTCTCCAAGATATGGATACCGCAGGCCGATCCGAGTCCGATGACATGGGTCATGCCCACGGTGGCGCCTTCGATCTGACGGGGACCAGCCTCGTCGCGTAGGTGGGTGGCTACCTCCCACACGTTGGCGATCCCGGTGGCTCCGATGGGGTGGCCCTTGGACTCGAGCCCTCCGGACACGTTGACGGGCATGGAGCCGTCGCGCCATGTCGCTCCCGAGTTGAAGAAGTCGACCGCACCGCCTTGCTCGCACAGCATCAAGTTGTCGTAGTGGACGAGTTCCGCGGTGGCGAAGCAGTCGTGCAGTTCCACCAAGTCGAGATCGGAAGGCCCGATGCCAGCCTGTTCGTAGGCCATGGTGACGGCATTGCGGGTCAGGGTGTTGACGTCGGGAAGGATCTGGCACGACTCCTCCCACGGGTCGCTGGTCAGCACGGAGGCCGAAACCTTGACCGCCCGGCGCTGCTGGCCGAGCGACAGGGTCCGGAGCTTGGCCCCGCTGATCACTACGGCCGCTGCCGCGCCGTCGCAGTTGGCGGAACACATGGGGCGGGTGTTCGGGTAGGCAATCATGACATCGCCCATGATCTCCTCAAGGGACATCTTCTTGGAGTAGGCCGCCAACGGGTTGAGCGTCGAGTGGGAGTGGTTCTTCTCACTGATCCGGGCGAAGAGCTCAAAGCTGGTGCCGCCGTAGCGGTGTCCGTACTCCATGCCGATCTGGGCGAACACGCCGGGCATGATTTCGGTGCCGATGCGGCCGTCGACCGGGGCCACCGCTCCGTGCCGGCCAGAAGGGGTGAAGACTCCGGAGTCGTCCTTGCGGCTCCCTCCGCTCAGCAGTCCAGCACCAGAGAGCTTCTCCACCCCGAAGGCCAGACCCATGTCGGCCTCACCGGACTTGATGGCCATCATGGCCACCCGCAGTGCGGTCGCTCCAGTGGCACAGGCGTTGGCCACGTTGTAGACGGGGACACCGGTCTGCCCGAGCTGCTTTTGGAGCTGTTGGCCGATGCCAGCACTGGCAGCCATCAGGCTGCCGGCGGCGATGACCCCCATGTCGGCCATGGTGACCCCGCCATCGGTCAGGGCACCAAGGACGGCCTCTGAGGCCAGATCGACCATGTCCTTATCCGGGTGCTTGCCGAACTTCGTCATGTGGATCCCCAGGATCCACAGGTCATCGGATGCCATGGTCAACCCTCCTTGGGTTCGAAGCCGAACCCGATCGCCTCGGTGCCTTCGTCGTCGGTCCCGATGAGCTCGGTGGCCAACTGGACCTGCATCCCGAGCGACACATGGTCAGGGTCAGCAGGCACGTTGATCAGATTGGCCCGCACGCTGGTGCCTCCGCAGTCGACCATGGCTGCCACATAGGGCGTGGGGATCCCGGGGGCGGCGAAGGCCACGATGGTGAAGGCCCGGACCTCGCCGTCGGTGGGGATGGTCACCGAGTGGAACTCGGTGAGTCCGCACGAGGCGCAGGCATTGCGCCGGTCGAAGTATCGGGCCTGACATGAGGTGCACTCGTTAGCCACGAGGTGCGGTTCGTCCCCCAGCACTAGGTAGTCGACCAGTGGGATCTGGTTCGCCATCTGCATACTCCGTCCTGTCGGTGGTGTGGGCCCGAGTGTCGGCCAGGCCTGCCCGCTGATTGCTGATCGGTCGGGGGTGCCGACACCGTAGCGGCCACCATGGACCCACGGCTAGCGGTTACCGACGCCACCGCTACCACCACCTCCTCGGGGTAGCCGCATTCCGGTCCAGGCAGCCGATAGGGTCGAGACATGATCGAGCAGGTAGTCGACCGTTGGCACGCCTACATGCGAGGGGATCTACCCGGGGCCCTCGACGAGCTGCTCGACGATGACGTGATCTTCTACTCGCCGATCGTGTTCACACCCCAACGGGGCAAGGCCCTGACCACCCTCTATCTGCAGGCCGCCTCCCAGACACTGCCCGGCGACCCGTCCGCCCCTGACGTCGCCCCCCAGACCGATGCTGACTCCACCAGTTCGGGGGGCTTTCGCTACACGAAGAAGGTCCTGGCCGGCGACACCGCCGTGCTCGAATTCGAGACCACCGTCGAAGGGAAGTACGTCAACGGCGTCGACATCATCCGCTGCAACGACGCCGGACGCATCGTCGAGTTCCGAGTGATGATCCGGCCGCTGCAGGCGGTCAATCTGGTGCACCGGCAGATGGGCCAGACCTTGGAGCAGATGAAGCCCACAGCGTGAGCCAGTAGGGGCGAGCGAGTCTGCAGTCGCCACGCCCGGACCAGACCGACCATCGGGAGAGATTGATGGCCCGTAGACTGGTCCGGTGATCCACAGTCAGAACCCGTTGGTCGTCGTGGTGGTGTTGGGGGTCGTGCTGGCTGTTCGACTGCTGTCCTCGCAGCGCCGCAAGAGCGCAGGTCGATCGTCGACCCCGCCGAGAGCCAGCGGATTCGCCGCTACCACTCACCAGGGAGCGCCTCAGGGGGAATCCCAGGTGGAGCCTGCAGGAGAGCAGGCGGTCCCGTTGGGCACTGCTGTCACCGGACCTGCCTACACCGGGACCGCTCCCGGATGGTTCACCGACCCGTTCGTCCGTCACGAGCAGCGCTACTGGTCGGGCGCGGCCTGGACCGAGCACGTGCTCGACCAGGACATTCCAGCCCTTGATCCGCCGCCTACCCCACGGGCGCCAAGTACCTGAGTACACCGGCAAGGCTGGCTGGCTGCAGCATGCTCGGGTAGCTGGCGAACCTAGGAGACCAGTAGGTAGAGGTTGTCGACGATCAGCCAGATACCTACCACCAGGGCGATGTACATGATCACCTTGTCGGTGTGGTCGGCGACCCACGCACGCGTAGCGCCCAAGAAGGCCTGGGTCCGCTCCGGTCTGACCAGGGCGTAGATCTCGACGGCCAGATAGGTCCCGGCCGACAGGAGCACGAATCCCAGGAGGGCCAGCGAACTCTCCCACGAGGACAGCTCGGCATCGATGACGATGGCAACCCCGGCTGCCACCAGGCCCCAGGGCTGGGTGAGGACCCCGAGCATCACGGCGAACCAGGCGGACATGTTGTCCGCACTGCTCTGCCACTTGGGCGGCTTCTTCACCTTCTTCGGCCGGTCCATCATGCGCCGTCGTCTGGCCGCGGCACCCAGAAAGGCCACACCGATCACTATCTTGACGATGAGCACGGCTTGGGACGGAGCGGTCGACGGCTGGGGTGGGTGATTGGCCGTCGCCACCAAGGTCAAGATGACCACGGTGGCCAGCGATAGCAGCCACCCGACGATGAATGCCGCAGCACGCCGTACACCTTTGGCCGATGCCAGCACCAGAGCGAACGCTGTGAATGGAATGGGCTCGAGCGAGATAGCCAGTCCGATGATGACGAGGTTCAGTACGAGCATCAGTCAGCTTTCGTGTGAGTGCGCTGCGGGTGTCTGGATCGTAGACCGGGATCAGCCCGTCGAAGGGTTGAGTCGAGTAGTGGGCTGGGTAGCGGGGGATGTCGCAGTCGAGGCAGTGGTCGGCGGAGCGCTCGACGTGGGAGTCGCCTCGAAACTGGGAAGATTGATGGAGTAGGCGAGGGCCTGTCCAAGGACCATGGAGTAGGACTCGGTGATGTGGTAGGGGTCCCAGTAGGGCTGGTAGTGCCCGACGACGCCGGTGCAGATGGTCGAGCAGAACCAGGGCACCACATCGATATAGCGGGCGCCGGTCTGGGCGGCAGCGTGCGCTTCGGCCCGGTTCTGACTCACGATTTCGGGAGCGTTCGGCCCCGAGCACCGCTGCACGTTGCGCGGAAAGCGCGCCAGGCAGGCCGGGCCGCTCGTGCGCGTCTGTGGGATGTCACCGAGCACGATCACGTGGCTGGCAGGGACCGGCAAACTCTTGATGACAGCCGCCGTCGCGCGTTGCCACTGAGCCTCGGGGTACAAGTGATCACCCGGGGCCAAGTTGGGGTCTTGGGTGATGATGACCACATCGGGTCGGATGGCCTGGATCCGGGCTTTGGCGAAGGTGTGCCACTGGGCACAGGCGGCGAACGCCCCTGCTGATGTCCCGACTCCGGGAGGGTTCCGGAACGCGAGGTCGACCGTCGGACAGTCCCCCTTGGCCAGGATGATCAGCCGCCAGTGAGACTGTTCGCCCCTGAGTTTCATCGCGGCGAACCACATGGCCGCGTGTGAGTCGCCGTAGAGCACCATGGTGTGTGTGCCTGCAGGGTCGCCGTAGACGCATGCCGGCACGGACGTCTGGGTGTAGGACGGCCAGCAGGGCGGTGGAGGCCCACCCCAATCGTTACGCACGCCGGCCAAGGAAGGAGTGAGGTCGGCAGGGAGCACCTTGATCTTTGGAGCATCAGCGACCGCCTGAATCAACGCGTCCGGCGTAAGCGACGGGATCATCCCAGTGACACCCGTCGACGTCGATGCCTTGCTGATGGAGACACCGTCGAGGGCCGCCGTTGCCACCACCAGCGAAATGGCGATCAGCACTGCGCCGAGCCCGAGGGCGAGCCCCTTGCTCTTGGCTAGGGCCTGGGCGTGGCGGACTGGGTTTTCGACGAGCCGATAGGTGGCATAGGAGGCGACCAGGGACAGCACCAGCCAGCCGAGGTTCTGATGGAAGGGCAGGGAGTCTCTTCCGGCGTACTCGGCGGCGATGATCAGGATCGGCCAGTGCCACAGATACAGCGAGTACGACAGCCGGCCGAAGAACTGGAACGGGGCCAGTTTCAGCACCGATTCGGCTCCCCACGCTGGCACCGGAGTGCCACCGGCGATGACCAGAGCGGTGCCGACCACCGGCACGATGACGGCTGTACCCGGATAGGCGGTGGCCGAGGAGTAGGCGACCGCCGCATAGCCGATGGCCGCCAGACCCACCCAGGTCATTAGGGTGGCCGTGTTGCGGCCTAGGCGCAACAGGGTCGGGGTGGCCACAGCCACCAGGGCACCGAGGGCCAACTCCCAGGCGCGGGTGAAGGGCGAAAAGAACGCCGCAGTGGGCGCCGTCGAGGTCTGGACCGCCGACAGCAGGAGCGACATCAGGATGATCGGCACCAGGATGAAGACCAGGCGGGCCCGCAGCGATATCGCCGACCGGATGGATGCGGCCACCAAGAAGATGGCCGGGTAGACCAAGTAGAACTGCTCCTCGACAGCCAAGGACCAGAAGTTCTGCAGCGGACTGGGTGGCAAGGTGGCATTCAGGTAATCGGTGCCGATGCCGGCGAAGTGGAAGTTGGCCAGGAACACCGCCGTCCACCGGGCTGCCACCGCGGTGGGATTTCCGTAGACGGCGCCGAGCACGATGTAGGCAGCTATCACCGTGGCCACGATGACCAAGGTGCCTGCTGGCAGGATCCTTCGGACCCGACGGCCGTAGAACGAGGCCAGCGAGGTGTGGTCTGTCGACGATCGCTCTCGCAGGAGCAGGCCAGTGATGACGAAGCCCGAGATGACGAAGAAGACGTCGACACCTACGAATCCGCCGTGCAGTCCCGGAAAGCTGGCGTGGTAGAGCACGACGAGCACCACAGCGAGTGCCCGCAGGCCCTCGACGTCTGGGCGGAACCGGCGGTCGCCCGGAGCGGTACCTGATTCATCCCCGGACGGAAGGACGCGGTTGACGGGATCTGCGCCGCTCGTTCCTTCAGCGGGATCCTCGACCAGGTCCCCCGTGACGGTGCTCATACGTTCGAACGACCCCTGTCAGTGAGTGCCGGACGGCACCTACACAGCGTAGACGGGAGCACTCGTTGCATCAGGGCTGCACCCTGGTTGCACCGGAGCGCTCAGTCAGCGGAGGCACGACTGGCGAACTCGACACCGGCGAACGATCCCTCCTGGCGCCACGCTTTGGTGGTCCGGAAGTACTCGATCGACCCCTTGCCGTATGACGCCCCCCAAGGGGGGGCATCGAGAGGCTGCCCTTCGTTGTTGTAGTAGCCCGGGGTGCAGTCGGTTCCACCGATGCCACCGGTGCCGTTGACGGCGTGGGCCACGATCTCCTTGGCCCACCGGTCCTCGGCCTCCCTGGTGGCCTCGATGACCTCCAAGTCATGTGCCTCCATGTGGGCCACGATGGCGGCCACATGGAGTGATGCCTCGTCGAGGAGCTGGGTGTAGTTGGCCGTCCATCCCGCCTGGGACTGCCCGAAGATGAACAGGTTCGGGTAGCCGTGGGTGAGCATGCCGTGCAGGGTCCGCATTCCTCCGTCGTCCCACTTCTCGGTGAGCGTCCGTCCGTCTCGGCCGTGGATGGCGAATCCGGACCGACGTTCGTAGGCGGTGCCTACTTCGAACCCGGTGGCGTAGATGATGCAGTCGACCTCATAGTGGACACCGGCGGCCTCCACGCCAGTGGCTGTGATCCGCTCGACCCCTTGGCCATCGGTGTCGACCAGAGTCACGTTGTCTCGGTTGAAGGTGTCGAGGTAAGTGTCGTGGAAGCACGGCCGTTTGCAGAACATCTTGTAATACGGCTTGAGCGCCTCGGCCACGGCAGGGTCGACCACCACCGCATCGACCCGGGCTCGGATCTCCTCCATCTTCTCGAAGTTGGCCATCTCGAGTACCTCTTCGAACGGCCGGTCCAAGATTCCGGCCTGACCGCTGCGGAAGATCTCCATCATCCGGCCGATCAGAGTGGTCCATCCGTCATCGACGAGATCGACCTCCTGGGGCACTCCGGAGACCAGGGCGTTGAAGTTACGGACCCGCGCCTTTTGCCACCCCGGCTCCAGCCCCTCGACCCAGGCGACATCCGTCGGGCGATTACCACGGACGTCGATGGACGAGGGGGTGCGTTGGAAGACGTAGAGGTGGCCAGCGGCCTCGGCTAGGTGGGGAATGATCTGCACGGCGGTTGCCCCCGTGCCGATCACGGCCACCCGGAGGTCAGCCAGTTGGTCGAGTCCCCCATCCGGCCCGCCGCCGGTGTAGGCGTAGTCCCAGCGGCTGGTGTGGAAGGAGTGGCCTTCGAACGTGTCGATTCCTTCGACCCCGGGCAGCTTGGGACGGTGCAGCGGGCCGGTGGCGGTCACCACGAAACGGGCCTGGAACCGGTCCCCCCGGTCGGTCTCCACGGTCCACCGGCGGTCCTCGTCGCTCCACCGCAGGGTGGTGACCTCGGTACCGAGCACGGCCCGATCAAACAGGTCGAAGTGGTCGGCGATGCGCTGGGCATGGGCCAGGATTTCCGGGGCGTGGGCGTAGCGCTCGGATGGCATGACGCCGAGCTCCTCGAGGAGCGGCAGGTAGATATAAGACTCGATGTCGCACTGGGCGCCGGGGTACTGGTTCCAGTACCAGGTGCCACCGATGCGGCCGCCCTTTTCTACGATGCGCACGTCGGCCAGGCCGGCCTGGCGCAGGCGGGCCCCGGCCAACAACCCACCGAATCCACCGCCCACGACGAGGGCGTCGACTTCGGTGTCGATCGGTTCCCGGTCGGCCACCACATCGAAGTGGTCCCTGGCGAACTCTGCGTAGCGGCCGACGATCTCGAGGTACTGATCCTTGCCGTCGGGCCGCAGACGCTTGGCCCGTTCGTCGCCATAGCGGTTGCGAAGGGCATCCGGGTCGAAAGTGGGTGGCGCAGCCGGGTCGGGCATCATCGGAGTCTACGGGTGACGGCTCGGGGTCACCCGGCGAGCTCTCCTCGCACCACCGCGCCCACCAACTCAGCCCAGCGCAAGGCTGCCCTGCTGGGTAGTGTTCGCCTATGGCAGAAGAAGTGAGTGTGACGACCGAGATCGATGCCCCGGCAGCCCAGGTATGGGCCATGGTGGCCGACCTGCCCCGGATGGGGGAGTGGTCGCCAGAGAACGATGGCGCCACATGGCGCAAGGGCGCCACCGGGGCGGTTCCGGGGGCGAAGTTCACCGGGGAGAACAGCCGGGACAAGAAGTCATGGACCACGACGGGCACGATTCTCGAGGCTGATCCGGGGAAGGTGCTGTCGTTCCGGGTCACGGTGGCCGGGATCAAGGTGGCCGTGTGGCGCTATACGTTCGAGCCCACTGACTCGGGGTGTGCCGTCACCGAGACGTGGATCGACGAGCGCAGCGCCTTGGCCAAAGCGCTGGGCAAGCCGGTCAGCGGGGTGGCCGATCGGACCACTCACAACCGGGAGAACATCGAACAGACCCTGGCCAACCTGAAGGCCGCAGCCGAGGCCTGAGCGGCCGGTCGCTCCTGGCCGATGGCTGCGGGTCCATCGAATCCGGACGACTTCGCCGGACGACTACGCCAGGTGACTACGCCGGACGACTACGTCTGAGCAGGGCTTTCGCTCACCGTCCATCGGGCATAACGTTGTCTGTTATGAGAATGCTCGCGGGTCGGTGCTCGGTCCTCCTCGGACTTCTGGTGGTCCTGGCGCCAGTCGGCGCTGCTGTCACCCCACCTACGGCAGGGGCGGCCCCGGCAACGGCCACATGTGGGGGAACGGTGGCCCTTCCGGCCACCTTGGCTGCCGGTACCTACGCGTCGGTGTCGATCACCGGGGTATGCACAGTGCGGACCGGTCAGGTCACTGTGACCGGGGACGTGTCGGTCGGCGCCGGGGCGGCACTGGTCACTGCCTACGGACAATCGGGTGGTCTGAGCGGCCCGCCGGTACTGAATGTATTGGGGAGCATCGTGGCCGGTGCTGGCGCATCGCTCATCTTGGGATGTGACCCGGTCCACTTCACCTGCTTCGACGATCCGACTCCTGGGAGCCCGACATCGGCTTCGCAGACGACGGTTCAGGGGAGCATTGTCGCTACCGACTCCCTCGGTGTCGTCATCCACGACAGCACCGTCAACGGGGACATCACCGAAACCGGCGGGGGCGGAGGGCTCAGTTGTGCACCCTCGACCAGCGTGTTCTCTCAGACCTACGAGCACTCCGTCTACAGCGATTACGAAAACCTGGTCATCGGTGGCAACCTGCGGGTCAGCGGAGTCCAATCCTGCTGGTTCGGCGCCCTGCGCTTGACGGTCGGGGGCAGCGCCACCTTCTCGGGCAATACGTTCTTCGACCAGGACGCCAACGAGATCCTCAACAATCAAATCTCGGGCAACATGCTGTGCACTGACCTGTCCCCACCGGTGCACTTCGGCGATGCTGGACAGGGCGGGAGTACCGTCGGTGGCTATGGCACGGGAGACTGCGCCTTCTCCCGTCAGCTTCCGTATCCGAATTCCACCCCGGTGACGTACCTGCCCATCGCCAGCCAGGACACCGCGCTCCGCGGGTACTGGTTGGGGGCCGCAGATGGGGGCATCTTCTCCTTCGGCGTGCCTTTTTACGGGTCATCGGCCAGCCAAGGTCAGTCCATCGGCGGTATTGCCGCTACTCCGGGGGGAATCGGCTACCAACTGGCGTCGGCTGGGGGGTCGATCTTCGCCGAGGGACCGCACCCCGCCTGCACCGGGTCGATTGCCTCCCCCAACCGCCCGATCGTGGGGGTCGCCTCGGCCCCAGGGGGATCTGGTTGTTGGACAGTGGCCTCTGATGGCGGCATCTTCAGCTTCGGTCCCCAAGCCCCGTTTTATGGGTCGGCCGGCAGTATCGCCCTGAACCGCCCGATCGTCGGCATGGCCTCGACCCCGAGCGGTGATGGCTACTGGATGGTGGCCTCGGATGGCGGCATCTTCAGCTTCGGCCCGGGTGCTGCCTTTGCCGGGTCGATGGGCGGCCAGCACCTCAACAAGCCCATCGTGGGCATGGCCATGGACCCCACCACAGGCGGCTACTGGATGGTGGCCTCTGATGGCGGCATCTTCAGCTTCAACGCCCCCTTCTTCGGGTCGATGGGCAGCCTCCACCTGAACAAGCCCATCGTCGGCATGGCCGCCACGCCGGGCGGTGACGGCTACTACCTGGTGGCCTCGGATGGCGGCATCTTCAGCTTTGGGTCAGGGGCCGTGTTCCAAGGATCGACCGGCTCGCTGACCCTGAACAAGCCCATCGTCGGGATGGCGCTGGGCTGATCGCCACGTCACCGACAGAAGTCTTCCGCAAGTGCACGTGGTGCAGATCCGTCTACCCGGGG
>Ga0194050_1000037_pt1 | contig 36786 bp, 37 predicted proteins | sample SepL2310m_MetaG_FD_148657 | JGI IMG/M metagenome (GOLD analysis project Ga0194050, IMG submission 148657) | Anoxic zone freshwater microbial communities from boreal shield lake in IISD Experimental Lakes Area, Ontario, Canada - Sep2016-L239-10m | ecosystem: Environmental > Aquatic > Freshwater >...
CTTGAATATCTAAGTTTCTATACTCGTCCAAAAATGCAGGGGGCTCACTCAAGTCTATTTTTGTCACCAAAATGATGGGTGAAATTGCTTCATTGAAAGCGCTCACTAAGAATCGATCTATGAGTCCACGACGTGGCTCGGGGTTACTAGATGCAACCACAATCACAAGTTGATCAATGTTGGCAACAATTACTCGCTCGACTTTTGCATCGTCATCAACGGTTCGAGTTAATGAATTCTTTCGTTCACGAACTGAAACTATTCTCGCAAGAGTCCCAATCGCACCTGACGCGTCTCCAACAATCGAAACAATGTCGCCGACAACTACAGCTTTCGGTCCCAACTCACGCGCTCTCATGGCGGTGATAATGACTCCTGCATCAGTTATGCAAGTAGTACGTCCTCGATCAACTGTTGTTACTAAAGCGTTTACTGCATCGGCGTGGAGTGGACGATCTTTACTTCGTGGGCGTGTACTTCTGGGTGGGCGAACTTTTACATCTGATTCATCAAATTGGCGCGCCATCATCACAAACTTATTTTCCAACCAAAGAAGTCCACAAAGCTTCAAAGCCAGGCAGAGTCTTGGCAGTTGTTGCAATATTTTCGATTCTCACGCCCGGTGTTACAAGGCCAAGCACAGCTCCTGCTGTTGCAAGGCGGTGGTCGTCGTAGGTCTTAAAGTCAGCGCCATGTAATGGCGAAGGAGTTATGTGAAGTGCGCTCTCTTCTTGAGTTACTGCGCCACCAAGTGCATTGATTTCTCGAGTAAGCGCGTCAAGCCTGTCAGTTTCGTGAAGGCGCAAATGTGCAATTCCGCGAAGGTGAGATGGCGAATCAGCAAGTGCGCAAAGCGCTGCAATTGCTGGAGTTAGCTCGCCAACATCGTGGAGGTCAATGTCAATGCCATGAATTTTTCCCGTAGATTCAAGAGTGAGGCCACGTGCATCAAGAGTTATTTTCGCACCCATTTCGGTGAGAATTGTTTTGAGTTGATCTCCAGGCTGTGTTGTGAAAGTCGGCCAATCTGAAATCGTGATGCGTCCACCACACACCATGGCAATTGATAAAAATGGTGCGGCGTTGGAGAGGTCTGGCTCAATCACCATATTTTTTCCCCGCAAAGGCGAAGGGTGAACTTTCCATATTTTTCTTCCATGATCTACTTCAACGTCGGCGCTAAAATCTTTCAACATAGCCACTGTCATCTCGACATGTGGCATAGAAGGAAGAGCGGCACCTACATGTCGGACAGTTATACCTTTTTCTGTTCGTGGGCCGATTAATAAGAGTGCAGATAGGAATTGGCTTGAAGCCGAAGCATCAATATCAATCGTTCCACCGACAACTCCACCATTCCCATTTACTACTAACGGAAGTGAAAATGAATTGTGATGATCAATCGAAACGCCAAGTTCTTCTAGGGCTCGAATTACTGGCGCTAATGGGCGCTCATGAGATCGAGCGTCGCCATCAAAAGAAATTGCTCCTTGAGCAAGGGCGGCAACAGGTGGCAGAAATCGCATCACTGTTCCTGCATTTCCTACGTCTACAAGTGCAGGGCCTAAAAGCTCACCAGGGTTTATTTCCCATTGAGAATCTTGACCTGTCTGCTCTTCAACAATCTTTGTTCCCATTGCAATCAGACCACTTTTCATCAGTGCTGTATCTCGAGAAATAAGTGGTCTGGTCAGGACAGACGCGCTTGTTGCAAGGGCGCTAAGAACGAGTGCGCGATTTGTTACAGATTTAGATCCTGGAATAACAACAGTTGCATCTATGGGTGATTCTCCCCGCAAAGGCGCAGGCCAAAGTTGTACCTGTGTGGAGGATTTTTCTGACATGCCCTCAGCCTACCGTTGGTCATGTACTGCATGGCGCTCAAAATACTTCTAGGCTCTTACCTATGTGTGGAAGATTTGCGCAATCTAAGTCGATGGCTGAACTCGTTGAAGAGTTTGGCATTACCGGAGATGCCCCGCATTCTCCGCTCCCGGCAAATTGGAATATCGCGCCAACTCTTGAAATCTATATGGTGCGTCAATCGGCAGCTAATGAACTGGAATTAGCAACTGCTTCTTGGGGGCTGATTGGCCATTGGCATAAAGATGATGCAACAGCACGAGCATCGCAATCACATGCAATTAATGCACGACGTGAATCGATTTTTGAAAAGCCTACATTTAGAGATTCGTTTCGAAAGAGTCGTTGCCTAATCCCTGCTGATGGATATTATGAGTGGGCTACTGCAGATGGTTCGTACAAACCAAAACAACCTTTTTATATTTCGAGAGAAGATAAGAAGTCTCTAGCATTGGCTGGAATTTGGAGTCAGTGGAAATCGCCGACTGGTAAAATTATTCACAGCGCAGCAATTATTACTCGCGAAGCGGTTGGAACACTTGCAGGGATTCACCACCGCATGCCCGTTCTGATGCCGAGAGATCGTTGGCAACAATGGCTTGATCCCGCCGAACGAGACACCGAGACTCTTATTTCTCTCATGGAATTTTCAAAGCCCGATGCTGGCTTAACTCCGCACGCAGTTTCTGAGGAAGTTAACAAGGTAGCAAATAACGGAGTGGCAATGACGGCCCCAATCGTGCTTGGCGAGCAAGAAACCCTCTTCTAGGGGTAGCCTTTAGTGCAATGACCACGACGGATCTAGTTCATGAAAGCGCACAAGAACGCACTTCGCGCTTTGAGCGGGATGCCCTGGCATTCACTGATCAGCTTTATTCAGCTGCCATGCGATACACAAAAAATCCAGATGATGCAAAAGATTTGGTTCAAGATACGTATCTCAAAGCATTTGCTTCATTTCACCAGTTTGAACCAGGCACTAACCTCAAAGCGTGGCTATATCGGGTATTAACTACAACTTTCATTAATTCTTATCGTAAAATGCAGCGCCAACCTTTACTTGCACACAATGAGATTGAAGATTGGCAGTTAGCGGCGTCAGCATCGCATACCAGCGATCAAGGAAAATCAGCAGAAGTTGAAGCGTTAGAAAATTTACCAGATAGCGATGTGAAAAGAGCGCTTCAAGAAATACCAGAGGAATTTAGAATTGCCGTCTATCTGGCAGATGTCGAAGGATTCTCCTACAAGGAAATTGCAGAAATTGTTGGGGTCCCTACCGGAACCATCATGTCGAGATTACATCGCGGGCGTAAAGCACTACGAATCTTATTAACTGATTACGCAAAAGAACGCGGCTATGGCAAGGAGGTGAGTTCATGAGTTCTGCACAGACATCTCCAGTAAATTGCGTCGAAGTTCTTGGCGCTCTCATTTTGTTAATTGATGGAGAGATTGAAGAAACGTCCCAAGTTCAGGCCATAGAAACTCATATTCAAGAGTGCTTGCCTTGCCGTTCTGAAATTAGCCATGAACGTCGAATGCATCAAATGCTGCATGAAATGTTGACACGTTCATGTTGCGAGAAAGCACCTCAAGAATTTCATGATGAACTTGCTCAAAAACTTTTTACTGCTCAGAGCTCAATGGCAGAGGTAAGAACTGAAATCACAATGACTGAAATATCTATTCAGATTGATGAATTTGGTCAGATAGAACATCGTGAAATCACCATCGAAAGTACGCAGGAATATCGCCTTCCTCGCGAAGAGTAATTATGGAGCGAGAGAGCGAACTTATCGGAGCGGTAGGTTTTTCTGTCATGACGGTTCGTCCCGGTGATACTTCTTTAGCAATCGGAATAGGTGACTTACCGATTGTCTCAACTTCTTATTTTGTTAATTTAATGGAGAGTGCGGCAGTTACAGCTATAAGCGAATTTCTTGAACCTGGGGAAACGACTCGATTGGTCCGAGTCGAACTTGAAGCGATAGATGCTGCTGGAATTGGAACAGAGATTCGCGCTACTGCAAAATGTTCAGGATTAAGCGGTCGGGATTTAACATTTGAATGTGACATTTATGACGGCGAACGACATATTGCGCATGCACTTATGAAAAGAGCGGCAGTGGAGCGAGTTTCTTTCCTCGCCCGCACCGCCGCGCAGAGTTTTACTTCTTCTAAACCTTTGAGCTAATTCAGGCTACTTCTTCGTTGCCCAAAAGATTTCAGCAATTTCATCAATTTTCACTAATAACTTATCAGCCACTGCAACGTCATTAGTTCCTTTTGTTCCGGCAGCACCTGCAAGTTTGGTGGCTTCATTAAATAGGCCATGAAGTTGTGGGTGTGCTTCGAAATGATTTGGCTTGAAGTAATCGGTCCATAAAACCCAAAGGTGTTCTTTGACCATATTGGATCGTTCTTCCTTAATTGCTACAGAACGTGCCTTAAAATCTGCATCACTACTTGCTTGGTATTTTTCCATGCAAGCTTTTACGGATTGCGCTTCGATTTTGGCTTGAGCTGGATCATAAACACCGCATGGCAGGTCGCAATGGGCGTGGACGGTAATTTTTGGGGTAAACATTTTGTCTCCTCGAGTACTAGGTGCAAGATCACTTGTTAGATGTGAGACTACCGCTCATGAGCAAATTTGGCAGGTTTGGCTTGGTAGCTGTAGCAGGCGAATCCATGGAGCCCACATTTTTGAATGGGGATTGGTTGCTTGTTATCTGGGGAGCAGGCCTTAAAGCCACTAACGCGGTAGTTATCGAACGCGAAGATCGCCCGGGGGTATTTCTTGTTAAGCGAATCTCGAGAATTGAAAATGGAAAGTATTGGGTAGAGGGAGACAATAAAAACCAAAGCACTGATTCAAGAATTTGGGGCACTTTAGACGAGAAAGAAGTTGTAGCTAGAGTGATTTTGCGAGTACGTAAGGGACGTTAGCGAGTAAATGCTTCCATAAGTAGAGCTTTTTCTTCTTCCTCATGAACATAATGATTTCCAGTTGCTGGACTTGCGGTCGCACGGCGTGAAACAGGACGCAAGGTGCGTCCACTAAAAATTTCAGCAGTGTTGAGTGCAATGAACGGCCAAGGTCCTTGGTTAGCAGGTTCATCTTGGACCCAGAGCAAATTAGCTTTCGGATGTTTATTTGCTTCATCTGCAAGTTCTTTCGCAGGCAGTGGATAAAATTGTTCGACTCTAATAATTGCAGTACTTTCTTCATTAAGTCGAGCGCGCTCTGCAATTAAGTCGTAATAGAGGCGACCTGAACAGAAAATTACTCGGGAAGCATTTGTAACGGTGTTATCAGGAATTACTGGTTGGAAGGTTCCTTGTGTGAAATCAGAGAGTGCAGATGAAGCAGCACGAAGTCGCAACATAGATTTTGGAGTAAATACAATGAGTGGTCGCTGTGCAGGATTCTTTGTTTGCCAGCGCAATAAATGAAAATATGATGCGGGAGTTGAAGGTTGAGCCACTGTCATGTTCTGCTCAGCACACAGCGCTAAATATCTTTCGATTCGAGCTGAAGAATGGTCTGGACCTTGGCCTTCATAACCATGAGGCAACAAAAGAACTAGTCCAGAACGCTCGCCCCACTTCTGTAAGGAAGCGGAAATAAATTCATCAACAATAGTTTGGGCACCATTACCAAAGTCACCAAACTGGGCTTCCCATAAAACAAGTGCTTGCGGACGTGCCACGGAATATCCGTATTCAAAGCCCATTGCAGCATATTCAGATAAGAGTGAATCTAGGACAAAGAATTGATTCTCATCTGAAATTAATGAACGAAGCGGTGTCCACTCATTTCCAGTTTCCTTATCGACGATCACTGCGTGTCGATTACTAAATGTGCCGCGGCGAGAATCTTGACCAGAGAGGCGAATCGGTTTTCCTTCTCGAAGAATAGAACCAAATGCCAGAGCCTCACCCATTGACCAATCAATCGTTGCGTTATCAAGCATCTCTACACGTTTAGCAAGTTGCGGCAAAAGTTTTGGGTGAACTGTAAAACCCTCAGGAGTCGAAATTTGAGTTTGAGCAATTGCTCTGGCAGTTGCTTCGTCGATACTTGTATCAACAGATGCAGGCGCAAGTGCTGTCGGAATTGGAGTAGTGAAAGTATTTTCTGCTTCGATGTTATGCACTGCAGCAAAAACGCCTTCTAGTTGGGCATGGTAATCGCGCGCTACTTCTTCAGCTTCTTCAACTGTGATGTCTTTGCGCCCAATGAGTGCCTCTGTGTACAAGGTTCGAGTTGAGCGTTTGGCATCAATTAATTTATACATCATTGGCTGGGTGAAACTTGGTTCGTCACCTTCATTGTGTCCACGACGACGGTAACAAATCATGTCGATGATTACGTCTTTATTAAATTCTTGGCGATATTGATAGGCAAGGTGAGCGACACGAACGCATGCTTCAGGATCGTCGCCATTAACATGGAAAACAGGTGCTTGAATCATTTTTGCAACATCCGTTGCATACGTTGAAGAACGCGCAGAATGCGGCGAAGTTGTAAATCCAACTTGATTATTAATGATCACGTGAACGGTTCCACCTATGCGATACCCAGGCAATAGGGATAAGTTCAAAGTTTCTGCAACGACGCCTTGGCCAGCGAAGGCAGCGTCACCATGAACTAAAATCGGCAATACAGAATAAGAATCACGCACATTTTGCATATCTTGTTTTGCACGAACAATGCCTTCTAGAACAGGATTTACAGCCTCCAAGTGAGAAGGATTGGCTGCAAGATAAATCTTTGTGCTCGCGCCAGATTCAGCGACGAACGTTCCTTCAGTGCCGAGGTGGTATTTAACGTCTCCTGAACCTTGTACTGAATTGGGTGCGTAATGCCCTTCAAATTCTTGAAAAATTTGGCCATAGGACTTGCCCGCGATATTTACTAGGACGTTGAGTCTTCCACGGTGTGACATCGCAATACATACTTCGCTAATTCCGGATTCTGCGGCTGAAGAAATTACCGCATCGAGTAGCGGGATGACAGTTTCTCCACCTTCAAGGGAAAATCTCTTTTGCCCAACGAATTTAGTTTGCAAGAAGGATTCAAATGCCTCGGCGCTATTAAGTTTGCGGAGAATTCTGAGTTGTTCTTCACGGGGGATTTTGGGATTCGGTACTTCAATATGTTCTTGTATCCACTTGCGTTCTTCTGGATTTTGCATATACATATACTCGATACCGATTGATCTGCAATAAGAATCGCGCAAGGTTCCGAGAATGTCCCGCAATTTCATAAATTGCTTTCCGCCCAAACCACCAGTTGCAAATTCACGGTCTAAATCCCAAAGAGTCAAACCGTGGGTTACTACATCTAAATCAGGGTGAGAGCGCTGTTTATATTCAAGCGGGTCAATGTCTGCCAGCAAGTGGCCATTTGTGCGATATGCATGAATGAGCTGTTGGACTCGAGCAGTCTTATCAATTTCTGCGTCATGAGCGAATTCAATATCTACAACCCATCGAATTGGCTCATAAGGGATGCGAACTGCAGCAAATATTTCTTCATAAAAATTTTCAGCACCCAGCAGGAGTTCATGAATTCTTCGGAGAAAATCACCTGATTGCGCACCTTGAATAACTCGGTGATCGTAAGTACTTGTCAGAGTTACTACTTTGCTAATTGCAAGGCGAGCGAGAGTTTCTTCGCTGGCTCCGTGAAATTCGGCCGGGTAATCCAAAGCGCCAACGCCAAGAATCATCGCCTGTCCAGCTACGAGTCGAGGCACAGAGTGAACAGTTCCGATAGTTCCTGGGTTAGTGAGGGATACGGTAGTCCCTGCATAATCTTCGACCGTTAGCGTGCCATTGCGTGCTTTGTGAACTGTCTCTTCATATGTTTTCCAAAATTGTGCAAAATCTAATTCTTCACAACCTTTAATAGATGGAACAAGAAGCTGACGAGTTCCATCTGGCTTACTTAAATCGATGGCAATACCAAGGTTGATATGTTCAGGACGGCCGATGGCCGGCTTTCCTTCAAGAGTTGTATAAAAAGAATTCATTTCAGGCATTGCCCGCATTGCTTTGATCATTGCAAAAGCCATGAGGTGTGTGAAAGAAATTTTGCCACCGCGAGTGCGCTTAAGGTGATTATTTATAACAATGCGATTATCAATAAGAAGTTTTGCAGGAATTACTCGAACACTCGTCGCGGTTGGAACGCTTAGAGACGCTTCCATACTTTGAACAACACGTGCAGAAACTCCGCGCAAAGGTTCTACTCCCGCGGCAGAAGGAGTAACCAAGACTGGCACGGGATGAACAATTGGGTCAGCTGGTGTTGGAAGTGGTTTTGTCGAAGCTTCGGGTTGAGGAGTCGATTGAACAGTTGGTTGAACTGCTGGAGCTTGTGGCGCTGGAACAACAGGTGCGCTCACACGCTGTGCAGATTTAGGAATGGGTGGTGTGCCAGCACGAGGTGTTGAATTCGATTGCGAAGGAGATGTTCCATTAGTTTTCATTTCTGCGAAAAGTGCGATCCACGCGCTATCAACAGAGGAAGGATCTTGTAAGTAGCGCTCGTGCATTTCATCAACGAGCCACTCGTTAGCACCAAATTGATCCTTAAATGAAGAATCACCAAGTGGTGCTGGCATGGAATTATCTGCCGACAATAGTGCTCTCCCTTTGCTTTCTTATCACCGCGAGGTGAATCAAGCTCTCTAAGCCTATCGAGTTGCCTCTGGTGCGCTGAAGCCAAAAGTCAGAATTTTTACCGCGAGATTGAACACATTTAGAGCCCGCACGTCGCTCAGAGGAGGTAGCCACGCTATTTGCGGTAGATGGCGATGGAAATTGCGATGTACTGCGAGACCCATGCAGCAATGACAAAAATATGGAATAGCTCGTGGAATCCAAAGTAGCGCGCATTTTTACCCGGGAATTTGAGAGCATAAAAAATTGCACCAACAGAATAAAAAAGTCCACCAATCAAGATTGGGATGAGGATCCATAGCCCACCTGCACGATAAAGCGCGGGAGTATAAATAACTGCAACCCAACCCAAAACTAAATAATTTGCAACATATAACCAGCGAGGAGCGGTCAACCAGAAAACTCGGACTGCTACGCCAACAATTGCGCCGATCCAAACAACGCTTAATAAAATATTTCTATCGCGACCCTCAAGTAGTGCAACTGCGAAAGGTGTATATGAACCAGCAATTAGCAAGTTTATATTTGCATGATCCCAACGGCGCCAAATCTTTTTTCGCGATGGCGACCAAGGGACTCGGTGGTACACCGCTGAAACGCTAAATAACGTAATTGCGGTAAGTGAGTAAAGTGCAACTGCAAACTTAAGGGAATTGTGACTTAGTATAAATAAAACTAGAGATGCAACGAAAACTACTGGAGTTGCGCCGAGATGAAACCAGCCTCGCAATTTGGGAGGCACAACTGGCGTAACCTCGATTTTAGGTTTCATAGTTTCAAACTGTACGCCCCGAAAGAACAAAGCAGGCCACCGCGCCTACGCGATGACCTGTTTTGATACCCCCTAGATAGGAATTATTTTGATGCTTGGAACCCAACTTCAAGGTCTGCCTTGATGTCAATGATATTTTCAAGTCCAAGACTGAGACGCACTAGACCTGGTGTCACTCCCGCGTCCAGCTGCTCTTGTGGGCTGAGTTGAGAATGTGTTGTTGATGCTGGGTGAATCACTAAAGACCTCACATCACCAATATTTGCGACATGGCTGAAAAGCTTTAGTGATTCTACGAATTTCTTGCCCGCTTCAATTCCACCTTTGAGTTCGAAAGAGACGACTGCGCCAGAACCTTTTGGTGCATATTTCTTCGCTAGGGCGTTCCATGGAGAAGAAGCCAGAGTTGCGTAGTTAACTTTCTCGACATCTTTATGAGCTTCAAGCCAAATAGCTATTGCTTTGGCATTCTCTAAATGTCTTTCCATTCGAAGGCTTAACGTTTCTAAACCTTGCGCTAACAGCCAAGCATTAAATGGACTTACTGCTGCTCCAATATCGCGGAGCAGTTGCAAGCGAATTTTGAAGATATACGACAGATTTGCGCCAAATGCACTGCCTACACCAAGTGCTTGTGCGTAAACCAAACCGTGATAGCTCGGATCTGGTTCATTAAAGTTCTTAAAACGATCTGGATATTTTGCGTAATCAAACTTGCCAGAGTCAATGATGGCTCCCACAACTGCATTTCCATGTCCAGATAAAAACTTGGTAGCTGAGTGAACTACGACATCAGCTCCATGATCAATCGGACGAATGACAAATGGTGTCGCAACGGTGTTATCTACTATGAGAGGAACGCCGATCTCATGTGCAATTTTTGAAACGCCTTGGATATCAAGGATGTCGTTCTTTGGATTAGCAATTGTTTCGCCGAAAAATGCTTTTGTATTTGGTCGAGCAGCTTTGCGCCATGACTCAAGGTCATTTGGGTCTTCAACGAAAGTGACTTCAATACCAAATTTAGGAAGTGTGTAATGAAATAGATTGTAGGTACCACCATAAAGGCTGGGACTTGAAACAATATGGTCACCAGCTTCGGCAACGTTCATGATTGCAAATGAAGTGGCTGCAGAACCGGAAGCGACCAGAAGCGAAGCAACTCCACCTTCAAGTGCGGTAAGTCTTTGTTCCACTGCATCTTGTGTTGGGTTCATGATGCGGGTGTAAATATTTCCAAGTTCAGCTAAAGCAAAGAGATTTGCCGCGTGCTCTGTATCGCGGAATTGATAGGCAGTAGTTTGATAAAGAGGAAGTGCTCGCGCACCTGTTGTTGGATCAGGAACTTGACCTGCGTGAATCTGAAGCGTTTCAAAGGACCATTCAGTGGACATAGGACTTCTCGCAATCTGCATCGCCGTATTGGGTTGGCAGAGATTATCAAGGTCCCACTCATACTTCTCACGAGGGTTTCGTACCTGCAAACCATCCGCAATTGCCTCAGATAGGTTCAAACGAGAAGGCAAGTCTGAAACTTCCAGTGTTGTTCATAGTTTGGACATCGTTTGAAGTTAGATTTGCTCCATATTACCCACGAAATTGAGAGGTCAGATATGAAGAGAAGCGTATTTTTTGCCGAACTAATAGGAACGATGGTCTTGAGTGCATCGATCCTTGGCTCAGGAATGATGGCTACCGGCATCACTGACAATGGTGGCGTCCAGTTAATCATCGTGATGTTAGGAACGGTCTTAGCTTTAGGCCTTCTTATTGCAACTCTCGGGCCAATCAGCGGAGCACATTTTAATCCCGCCGTTTCACTCATCTCTTTTTTGACTAAGGAAATCAAAGCAGGAGTTGCTGCGCTGATGGTTCTCACCCAAATAATTGGCGCAATTCTTGGAGCAATCATTGCAAACCTTATGTACGGACACTCAGCTTTAGAAAGTGCCTCCCATGAGCGAACAGGCTCGGCGTTATTTTTCAGCGAAATCATTGCCACCGCAGGATTACTTTTTGTCATTCTTGCAATGTCAAACGTCGGTAAAAGCAATGGACATTTTTGGGCGGTTCCTGCATGGATTGGATCAGCCTATTTCTTTACCTCCTCTACAACTTTTGCAAACCCAGCAGTAACGTTCGCTCGCGCATTCAGCGATAGTTACGCAGGAATTGCTTTAAGTTCGGTTGGGCTATTTGTCATCGCGCAACTCATTGGCGCACTTGTTGGGCTGGGTGCTTCAAAATTGGTTCTTAAGAAGTAAATGACCTTGAAAACCGTACTTTTTGTTTGTGTGCATAACGCCGGCCGTTCACAAATGGCGGCCGGTTTTATGCGCACTCTCGGTGCAGGAAAAGTAGAAGTGCTTTCAGCAGGTTCTGCTCCTAAAGATTCGATAAACGCAATCGCTGTAGAGGCGATGGCTGAAGTGGGAATTGATATTGCGCATAACGTTCCAAAGATTTTGACTCCAGAATCTGTACAAAATTCTGATGTGGTAATCACTATGGGATGTGGAGATGCATGTCCCTTTTATCCGGGTAAGCGATACGAAGACTGGGTTTTAGAAGATCCGGCAGGCCAGGGCATTGAAAAAGTAAGAGAAATAAGAGATGACATTAAGCGACGAGTTGAAGTTTTACTTTCAGAGATTATTTGAAGTAACTAAATACTTTCTATGTGCGGGAGGCGGGACTTGAACCCGCACGTCCGAAGACACAGGTTCCTAAGACCTGCGTGTCTGCCATTTCACCACTCCCGCGAGAGCGTCGGCCAATTTGAGGCCGATGTAACAAGGGCAAGATTAGAGGAACTAGTGCAATTTAACGAATGCGGATTTATTCACGCTGTAAATCCTTAAGTCAAAGGCATGGAGTATGCGTCAAACGGTAGCCTTGTGCAGGTGTCCTCCCATTCAGAACTCCTAGCCAGGAAAATCACCTCAGCTTTACAAGGGTGCATTGAACGCGGAGAACTTGATTGCGCTCTACCAACTTCCATTCCTTTGGAACGACCAAAAAATCGCGATCACGGGGATTACGCCTCATCCGTTGCATTGCAAGTTGCTAAAAGTGCTGGCCTGACTCCGCGCGAGGTGGCGCAACTTCTCAAGAGAGATTTAGAGGCAATGCCGGAAGTTGCTTCCGTTGAAATTGCGGGGCCAGGATTTATAAATATTACGTTGGAGAGAGCAAGCCAGGGTGAAGTTGTTAATGCGATTCTCACTGCCGGAGAAAAATATGGATTCGGAAGCGCTCTTGATGGAGTTGCAATTAACCTGGAATTTATCAGCGCTAATCCAACTGGACCATTGCATTTAGGTCACACACGTTGGGCAGCAGTTGGTGATGCACTAGGACGAGTTTTAACAGCAGCCGGCGCATCAGTGACACGGGAGTTTTATATAAATGATCGCGGGAATCAGATGGATCTTTTCGGTGCATCAGTTCGTGCGTCGGCACTTGGTCAACCCATACCTGAAAATGGATATCAAGGTGCATATATTGGGGATTTAGCCAAAGCGGTAGTCGATGCAGATAAGTCAATATTGAATTTGCCTGATGGAGAGCAATTAATTGAGTTTCGTGAGCGAGCATACACAGCACAGTTGGCAGATCAAAAGAGGGTTCTTGAAGAATTTGGAACTGATTTTGATGTGTGGTTTTCTGAAAGAAGTTTGCACAGCAGCGGTGCAGTAGAACATGGGTTAGAGAAGTTGCGCTCGCAAGGCCACGTTTTCGAAAATGAGGGCGCAACATGGCTTCGAACAACTGATTTTGGCGACGATAAAGATCGTGTACTTGTTAAGAGCGGAAGCGAACTCACTTACTTTTCATCAGATACCGCTTATTACATTAATAAGCGTGAACGCGGTTTTGATATCTGTATTTATATGCTTGGAGCAGATCATCACGGTTATGTGAACCGACTCAAGGCAATTTCCGCCTGCGCTGGCGATGACCCTAACTACAACATCCACGTTCTGATTGGCCAGCTAGTAAAGATTATGGAAGGTGGCGAAGAGGTCAAACTTTCAAAGCGTGCTGGAACAATTATCACTCTAGAAGATTTAGTTGAAAAAGTTGGAGTGGATGCAGCTCGCTATACGTTAATTCGCTATCCAGTTGATTCGCCAATGGTTCTCGATGTTGATGTTTTAAAGAAGCGCACGAACGAGAACCCGGTTTTTTATGTTCAATATGCACACGCTCGCATCTCTGCAGTTTTGAGGAATGCAGATGAATTGAATATTAAATATTCACTTGCTGATTTTGACCCAGCTCTGTTGGTGCATGATCGTGAGAATGAACTCTTGGGGGCACTTGCCGAATTCCCTCGCGTCGTCGCCGGTTCTGCAGAAATGCGAGAGCCGCACCGCATTGCCCGTTACTTGGAAGAACTCGCTGGCGTTTATCATGGCTTCTATGCAGATTGCAGAGTTTTGCCGCTTGGAGATGAGTTAGCCACCGCTACACACTCTGCTCGTGCAAATTTATGTAAAGCAACCAAACAAGTTATAGCAAATGGCCTAAATTTACTTGGCGTCAGTGCGCCTGAGAGGATGTAACTGTTATGGCAAATGTATGGTCTACAAACGTTTCATTCTCGAATGGCGAGCTCCATCTAAGTGGAATCTCGGCAACTGTTTTAGCAAAAGACTTTGGCACTCCAACTTTTTTTCTTGACGAAGATGACTTTCGTAATCGAGCAAAAACATGGGGAAGTGCACTTAATAGCGCTTTCGGAGCTAATGCTGGACATGTCTATTACGCCGGAAAAGCATTTTTATGCGTCGAAGTTGCGCGCTGGTTAGCAGAATCTGGAATCGGACTTGATGTATGCACAGGCGGAGAGCTTGCTGTGGCAGTTGCTGCAAAATTTCCTGTCGAACGAATTGAAGTTCATGGTAACAACAAATCTGTTGCTGAAATAAACGAAGCAGTGCGCTTGGGAGTTGGAACAATTGTTGCTGATTCCCTCTTTGAGATTGAACGCATTGCTAATGCAGCTAAAGCCCATGGGAAGAAGCAAAGAATTTTGCTCCGCCTCACACCCGGCATTGAAGCCCACACACACGAGTCGATAGCAACTGCTCATGAAGATGTGAAGTTTGGATTTTCTATCGCAAGTGGGTCAGCTTGGGATGCGGTTCTTGCAGTGCGAGAACATTCAGAAATAGAGCTGAGAGGATTTCATAGCCATATAGGTTCACAGATTTTTTCGATGGATGCTTTCGATACGGCAGCCGATCGCCTCATTGCATTCCTTGCGCGTTATCGCGATGAATTCAAAGTGGAACTACCAGAACTCGATCTTGGTGGCGGTTATGGAATTTCATATTTAGAAAGCGATGAAGCGCTTTTGCCAGAAGTTGTTTTGCCTTCACTACACAAGGCAGTGCAAGCTGCCTGTGCAAAACATAATTTGAAAATTCCTAAAGTTTCAATTGAACCAGGCAGGGCAATTGTCGGCCCAACAATGTTTACTTTGTACGAAGTCGGTACAACGAAGAAAGTTGTTCGCGAATCAGGCGAAGCGCGTAATTACATTTCAGTCGATGGTGGAATGAGCGATAACATTCGTACGAGTTTGTACGGTGCCGAATACACCGCAATTATCGCCAATCGTCAATCTGCTGCGCCAACAGCATCATCACGAGTAGTAGGCAAACATTGCGAAACTGGAGACATAGTTATTTCAGATATTGCTCTCGCGGCAGATTGTGTTCCAGGAGATCTTTTAGCTGTTCCTGCAACTGGGGCTTATGGTCGAAGTATGGCTAGCAACTACAACCATGTTCCAAGGCCACCCGTCGTTGCCGTTTCCAAAGGAAAAGCCCGTGTAATTGTCCGTCGCGAAACCGAAGCCGATCTTCTCGGCCTCGATGTGTGAAAGAGTAAGCACATGAATTCATCCTTGCCCGTTCTAAAAATTGGGATGTTGGGCTGTGGAGTCGTTGGTAGCCAGGTTGCCCGACTTCTCAAGGATGATGCGCGCGAACTTTCTACCCGTTCTGGTGCTCAGTTAGTACTTTCAAGAATTGTCGTGCGCGACATGAAGTCGAAACGTGAAGGTCTTGATGCATCACTATTTACCTTAGATGCGCAATCACTTGTTACAGATCCTGAAATTGATATCGTCATAGAAGTTATGGGTGGCATTGAGCCAGCGCGCGAACTTATTCTTCAAGCATTTGCTCACGGCAAATCAGTTGTCACTGCTAATAAAGCGCTCTTAGCTACCCATGGTTCAGACCTTTACAGTGCTGCCGATAAGGCAGGAGTCGATCTGTACTATGAGGCTGCAGTTGCAGGAGCAATTCCGATTTTGCGCCCACTTCGCGAGTCCCTTGTTGGCGACCACGTTAAGCGCATTATGGGCATCGTTAACGGAACAACAAATTATATTTTGACCAAGATGGATGAAGAAGGTCGCGCATTCAATGATGTGTTGGCAGAAGCTCAGTCACTTGGATACGCCGAATCAGATCCGACAGCCGACATAGAAGGTTTTGATGCTGCTGCAAAAGCGGCAATCTTGGCAGGACTCGCTTTTCATACTCGCGTAACTGCAGAGGATGTCCATCGCGAAGGAATTTCTTCAATTACGGCAACAGATGTTTCAGTAGCGAAATCAATGGACCATGTCATTAAGCTTTTAGCAATTGCAGAATTGACTCCGGATGATCAAATTTCTGTTCGCGTTCATCCTGCACTTATTCCTAGAACACATCCATTAGCTGCCGTGCGTGACGCCTTCAATGCAGTATTTGTTGAAGCAGAATCTGCCGGAGAGTTAATGTTTTATGGACGAGGTGCAGGTGGAGCCCCGACTGCAAGTGCAATTCTTGGTGATGTTGTAGCTGTTGCTAGGCACCGCACTGTTGGAGCACTTGGCCCACGTGAAAGCGACTATGCAGATCGGGTGATTGTTCCTATTGGGCAAACAAAGACAAAGTATTTAATTCGACTCAATGTTGCCGACAAGTCAGGCGTGCTGGCTGCGATTGCTCAAGCTTTTGCTACTGAAAAAGTTTCGATTCAAACGGTCAGACAAACTGGTCGTGGAGCAGAAGCAGAGCTCATTATCGTCACTCACAATGCAACTGAAGCATCACTTTCCTCAACTGTTAGACGTTTAACCCAGATGGAAATGGTCAGAAGTGTTGAAAGCGTGATTCGCGTTGAAGGGATTTCTCAATAATGAAAAGTCTCTTTGGTAAAAAAGCTTCCGGCGCACATCAGTGGCGTGGAGTAATTGAGGAATATCGCGATCGCCTACCAGTTTCCTCCAAAACACCATTAATCACATTGCGTGAAGGTGGAACTCCACTCATTCAAGCATCACATCTTTCAGCTCTACTCAATAATGATGTGTGGCTCAAGTTTGAAGGTGCCAACCCAACAGGATCTTTCAAAGATCGTGGAATGACCATGGCAATTTCGAAAGCAGCCGAAGATGGAGCTAAAGCAGTAATTTGTGCCTCCACAGGAAATACGAGTGCAAGTGCTGCCGCGTATGCTTCTAAAGCTGCAATGGTTTCTGCAGTTCTCATACCGCAAGGCAAAATTGCAATGGGCAAATTGTCGCAAGCAGTTATTCATGGTTCAACTATTTTGCAAGTTGATGGCAATTTTGATGATTGCCTTAACTTGGCACGCGAGTTGTCCGAAAACTATCCAGTCGCGTTAGTTAATTCAGTAAATCCATATCGAATTGAAGGTCAGAAAACTGCTGCATTTGAAGTAGTTGATTTCTTAGGTGAAGCGCCAGATATTCACGCACTTCCAGTAGGAAATGCCGGAAACATTACGGCGTATTGGAAAGGCTATAACGAATATCGCAATGACTCGATCACATCACGGCGTCCAAAGATGTGGGGATTCCAGGCAGCAGGATCTGCACCAATCGTTTTAGGAAAGATTGTTACAAATCCTGAAACTATTGCTACTGCTATTCGAATTGGCAATCCAGCATCATGGGAGCAGGCCATTGCTGCTCGTAATGAATCAGGTGGATTAATTGATTCGGTAACTGATGAAGAAATTCTGAGCGCGTATCACTTGATCGCACATAAGGAAGGTGTCTTTGTTGAACCATCCAGTGCTGCAGGACTTGCAGGGTTGATTAAATATCAGCAGATGGGGAAATTACCTCAAGGAAAGCAGATTGTTATTACAGTGACTGGCCACGGATTAAAGGATGTTGCTTGGGCGCTCGAAAGTGCGCCAGCTCCAGTGATAGTCCCTGTAGATGCAAAAGTTGCAGCGCAAGCACTCGGATTGAATTAGGAGAGCGCAATGGCTAAGCCAACTTTTCGTGCAAACCCAATTCAAATTCACGTGCCAGCAACAAGTGCCAATTTAGGCCCTGGCTTTGACTCTCTCGGTTTAGCTTTAGGTTTACACGATCGCTACATCGCACAAATTACTGACGAAGCAAAAATAGATATAGATATTGTCGGTGAAGGTGCAGATACATTGCGACGCGATGAAAAGAATTTACTTATTAAGGCGATGTATGCAGGATTTGATTTCATGGGAGGAAAACCTCGAGGTTTATCTGTGCGTGCCCTAAACGTTATTCCTCATGGTCGAGGTTTGGGTTCATCGGCCGGGGCAATCGTTGGGGGATTAGTTCTCTCACGCGCTTTGGTTTTATCGGGTGACGAACGCATGGTCGATGAAGAATTATTAAATATTGCTTCAAAGATGGAAGGTCACCCAGATAATGTTGCAGCTGCACTTTACGGGGGTGCAACTATTGCTTGGCAGGAAGATCGACATGGCCATGTAATGGCTCGTGCAGTTGCTCTTAGCGTTGATCCTCGAATTAAGGTTTTAGCTTTTATCCCAACACATTCAGTTGCAACTGCAAAAGCAAGACGTTTACTTCCTGAAACAATTCCGCACTCCGAGGCAGTTGCAAATTCCACCCGATCAGCACTATTGGTACATGCGCTAACTCACCGACCTGATTTACTTTTTGCTGCCACAGAGGATTTCCTGCACCAAAAATATCGACAGGAAGTAATGCCAAAATCATTCGCATTAGTTACTAAGTTGCGCAATGCAGGCGTTGCTGCATTTATTTCTGGCGCTGGGCCAACTGTGCTTGTGTTGCATACAGGTGACGCTAAAGAAGTTGGTGAATTATCCCGAGTGGGTGGGGAGCAATTCGCTGTTCAAGAACTATTGGTTTCAGCCACTGGAGCAACGGCGGTTTCAGCCTAAATAAGAGGGGTTGCCAGGTTTTAGCCTCTGATGCTATGGTTTACCCATCTGAACGCCAGGTGGCGAAAGACAACTCAGATAACACATACCAAAATTCACGGGATTTTTCCCATAACTGAAATGAAAATCAATGACTGAAGTAACACCAGTACGCTCGAGCAGCCCCGAACTAGCATCAATGCTTCTACCGCAATTACAAGAAGTAGCGGGTCAATTAGGCGTCGATGGCGCCGCCAAGATGAAGAAAGCTGCACTTGTGCAAGCCATTAGTGATTTACAAGCGGCAAATCGTGAAGCGGCTAAGTTGGAACGCGAAGCAAAGCGAGCAGAGCGAAATAACAACCGCAATAAAAAGCGTCAAGATTCAGAAGCCGACGATTCCGAGGCAAGTGACGATCGCCAAGATTCACAAGGCGATGATCGTGGTCCAGATAACTCAGATCGTGGACGTGATCGCAACCGCGGACGTGACCGCGGACGTGATCGTAACCGCGATCGCGGAAACCGTGAAGAGCGTGAGCCAGTAATTTCAGAAGATGATGTATTGGTACCAGTTGGTGGACTTGTAGACATTCTAGAAAGTTATGCATTTATTCGCACAGGTGGTTACTTACCAGGTCCAAACGATGTGTATATCTCTTTGCAGCAAGTGCGCAAATATGGGCTTCGTAAAGGCGATGTAGTAACAGGAACAGTGCGTCAGGCTCGAGAAGGAGAACGACGAGAGAAATTCAATGCACTCATTACATTGGAAACAATTAATGGAATGGCGCCCGATGAGGCACGCAATCGAATCGAGTTCTCAAAGTTAGTTCCACTTTATCCGCAAGAGCGTTTGCGCCTTGAAACAGAGCCAAACATCTTGACAACACGTGTGATCGACTTGATTGCACCAATTGGTAAAGGACAACGTGGACTTATCGTTTCTCCGCCAAAAGCTGGTAAGACAATGGTTTTGCAATCAATTGCTAATGCAATTACAACCAACAACCCAGAATGTCACTTGATGGTTGTGCTTGTAGATGAGCGACCTGAAGAAGTTACAGATATGCAACGCTCAGTTAAAGGTGAAGTTATTGCGTCTACTTTCGACCGCCCTGCAGATGATCACACCACTGTCGCCGAGCTTGCAATTGAGCGAGCAAAGCGTTTAGTTGAACTTGGTCATGATGTTGTTGTCCTTCTTGATTCGATAACTCGCCTTGGTCGCGCATATAACATTGCCGCACCTGCAAGTGGTCGCATCCTTTCAGGAGGCGTTGACTCAGCAGCTCTTTATCCTCCAAAGAAGTTCTTCGGTGCAGCTCGAAATATCGAAGATGGTGGCTCACTAACAATCCTTGCAACAGCACTTGTTGAAACTGGATCGCGCATGGATGAAGTTATTTTCGAAGAGTTTAAGGGCACAGGAAATATGGAACTTAAACTTGATCGTCGTATGGCCGATAAGCGAATCTTCCCAGCCGTTGATGTTGATGCATCGGGTACTCGTAAGGAAGAAATTCTTATGGGTAGTGAAGAGTTAAATATTGTTTGGAAGTTGCGTCGCGTGCTACATGCACTCGAGCCACAACAAGCACTTGAACTTCTCTTGGAAAAGATGAAGGGTACGAAATCCAACGTCGAATTCTTGATGCAAATCCAGAAGACGACAGTTGGGCCAGGTAACGAGGGTTAATTACGCCTGCAATTAAGACCGATTTCCAACAGGGGTGGGTCTAAGGCTATTCTTGCCAAGTTCAGAGCTGGTTCACGAAATTCCGCAAGGAAACGACCCAGCACTATTGAAAGGGAAAAGAAATGAAGAAAGAGATTCATCCGCAATATGGTGAAACTAAAGTCACCTGCGGTTGTGGCGAGACTTTTGTAACTCGCTCAACTGTTCCAAGTGGTTCTATCTACGTTGAAGTCTGTTCCGTTTGCCACCCTTTCTACACAGGCAAGCAGCGCATTCTTGATACTGGTGGACGCGTTGCGAAGTTCGAAGAGCGTTTCGGAAAATCTGGCGCCAAGTAGCTTTCTAAAAAGACCGCATTCGTTACTCATGTAACGGTTGCGGTCTTTTTCTTTCCCAAGGTTGATCCAAAGTTCGCGCACATTAATCAGAAAGCGAGGTCAGGCGAAATGAGCAACAATGATCGCTTCGCTCTTGCTCACGAACTTGTTAGCGAATACGCAACCCTCGAAGCGCAAATGGCCGATCCAGATATTCACAATGATCAAGGTAAAGCGCGCCAACTTGGTCGCAGATATGCCCAACTTGGTCCCGTAGTTGCGGGTTTTCGTGAATGGCGATTGGCAGAAGACGATTTAGCCGCTGCAAAAGAATTAGCTGAAACAGATCCAGATTTTGCATCTGAAATCGCCGGGCTTGAACAAGTGCGCGATGTCGCCGCAACCAAGCTAGAAGAACTTTTACTGCCTCGTGACCCTAATGATGATCGAGATGTTATTTTAGAAATTAAAGCAGGAGCTGGTGGTGATGAGTCCGCTCTCTTTGCGGGCGACTTATTGCGAATGTATTTAAGGTATGCGGAAAAGCAGGGCTGGAAAACTGAAGTCATTGATGCAACCGAAAGTGATCTCGGTGGGTATAAAGATATTTCCGTCGGTGTGAAATCTAAAGGTGTTGCAGAGCCAGGGAAATCTCCTTATGCGCGGCTGAAATTTGAAGGTGGAGTGCATCGCGTTCAGCGGGTTCCAGAAACTGAATCTCAAGGCAGAATTCACACATCAGCAGCAGGTGTAATGGTCTTGCCGGAAGCAGAAGAAGTTGATGTTGAAATTAATATGAATGATTTACGAATTGACGTGTATCGTTCAAGTGGCCCAGGTGGACAGAGCGTTAACACAACGGACTCCGCTGTGCGGATTACGCACGTCCCTACCGGGATTGTTGTTTCATGTCAGAACGAAAAGAGTCAATTGCAAAACAAAGAATCAGCACTTCGTATCTTGCGAGCACGCATGCTCTTGGCTGCACAAGAAGCTGCACAAGAAGCTGCCTCTGCTGAACGCAAGAGCCAAGTCAGAACCGTTGACCGAAGTGAGCGAATTCGAACCTATAACTTTCCTGAAAACCGAATTAGCGACCATCGTGTGAACTTCAAATCGAACAACCTTGATGCTGTACTCAATGGCGAATTGGACCCAATGATTCAAGCGCTATTGGATGCCGACAAAGCTGCCAAGTTGGCTTCGACGAAATAAAGGGTTTGTAAAAGTGAATGTGAGAGAAATACTCAGTCCTGCAAAAGCAGAATTAGCATCCGCTGGATTTGAGGAAGTTGACGCCGAATATTTACTCGCTCATCTTCTAGGCATTTCGCGCATGGAACTTCATCATCCACTCAGAGTTGAAAGTGCGTTGGGTGCATTTGAGGATGCAGAAGATCTAGAGTTTTTATACAAGCAATTACTTTCTCGCCGATTAACCCACGAACCAATTCAATACATCACAGGACTTGCATACTTTGCTGATCTCACTCTTCATGTTGGTCCAGGGGTTCTTATCCCGCGTCCTGAAACCGAATTGATGATTGATCGAATAGTTTCACATCTAAAAAACCTTAACGCTCCATCGAGCGTGATCGACTTAGGTGCTGGTGCTGGTTCCCTCGCTTTGGCTATTGCGACACAAGTTCCAACTGCTCATGTTGTTGCGGTAGAGATTGCTCCCGAAGCTGTTTTTTGGCTTCGGAAGAACATAGAAGCAGTAGGGGCTGATGTTCGAATTATTGAAGAAGATGTAGAAACTGCGCTAGAAGGCGTCAAAGCGGATTTAATAATTGCAAACCCTCCATATGTTCCAAACGAGGAAAAGATTCCGAACGAAGTAAAAGACTTTGAACCTCATGTTGCTCTTTTTGGTGGTCCAGACGGAATGGATGTACCACGCCGCTTTTATAGAGCAGCATCACGTTTACTCAAATCAGGTGGATTGTTTATTTCTGAGCACGGAGAAGAACAAGGCCCTGCAGTCGCGCAAGCGCTTTCTGAAGATTTCCATGAGATAACTTTGCACAACGATCTTACTGATCGCCCACGCTGGACATCTGCGATTCGGAACTAATATGAGCGTTACTACCGAGCAAGCAGCAGAATGGATTCGATCGGGATACGTGGTGGTTGTTCCACTCGAACACGGTTATTCATTTGTAGTCGATGCCTTTAACCATGATGCTGTTCGCACGATGCATGTCCTGCGTGGAGTTAGTTCTGGCGTGAGTGCACAAGTCCTGATTGCTGGAATGCAGACAGCGCCCGGAATAGTTCGCGAAATTTCATCCGATGTGAAAATTCTGATGGAGAAGTTCTGGCCTGGGCTACTTTCTATACATCTTGCACCCAATTCAGCATTAGCGTGGGATCTAGGTGACGGTGGTGCGCTTAGTGAAATTTCAATTCGAGTACCGTCATCGCAATTTGTTTTGGAACTATTAAAGATGACCGGTCCACTTGCCACCGCAAGCATTTCACCTGTGGGGCAAGGTCCAACGCGCATTCTTGATTCCGCCCTACAAAGTAAATCTGAAATGATCCGCATATGCGATGAGGGAGAATTACCGCAAGGCCCGCTCTCAAGCATTGTTTCGGTTAAAGGCGGACGTATTTCGATGACGCGAGTTGGCGCACTTTCTTTCGAGCAGTTAAGCGCAAAAGTGAGTGGAATTGCGCCGTCAAGTGACCAAAAAACCTAACTAACGCCTAGGCTACATCTCATGTCACAGACCCCTTTTTACGGACCAGATTTCGAACTGCTCTCGCAACAAGACCCAGATATCGCAAAAGTATTGCTCTCTGAATTAAAGCGCCAACAAACTACGCTTCAACTCATTGCAAGTGAAAACTTTACTTCGCGTGCGGTTCTTGCAGCGCTTGGTTCAACTCTTTCAAACAAATATGCAGAGGGATATCCAGGAAAGCGCTACTACGGTGGATGTGAAGAAGTTGATGTTGCAGAGGTAATAGCAATAGATCGTGCGAAGTCGTTGTTTGGGGCAGAACATGCCAACGTCCAACCTCATTCAGGAGCAAGTGCAAACGTGGCAGTGTATGCAGCGTTTACAAAACCTGGGGACACTGTGCTTGCTATGTCACTACCTCATGGCGGACATTTAACACATGGGTCTAAAGTAAATTTTTCAGGAAAATGGTTCAATATTGTTTCCTACGGCGTACGTCAAGAGGACGAACTCATTGACTACGACGAGCTCCGGGATTTAGCAATCAAGAACAAACCAAAAATGATTTGCTCTGGAGCAACTGCGTATCCGAGTTTGATTGACTTCAAAAAAGTTCGAGAGATCTGTGATGAGGTCGGCGCAATCATGTGGGTAGACGCTGCACACTTTATTGGGCTCGTTGCAGGCAAGGCGATCCCTTCACCAGTTCCATATGCGGATGTTGTTTCGTTCACAACCCATAAAGTTTTACGCGGACCACGTGGTGGAATGATTTTGAGTAAAGCAGAACACGCTCAAGCAATAGACAAGGCAGTATTTCCCGGAATGCAAGGTGGGCCGATTATGTCCGCTGTCGCAGGCAAGGCGATTGCACTCAAAGAATGCGCACAACCTGCCTACCAGCAATATGCCAAGGACGTTATTGCCAACTGCAAAGTACTTGCTAAAAGCCTTGAAGATGAAGGAATGCGCGCTGTTTCGGGGGGTACGCAAACGCACCTCGCCCTCATCGATATCAGAAATACAAAAGTAAATGGAAAAGTAGCGGATGAACGCTGTGGCTTAGCTGGAATTGTTCTTAACAAAAATGCCATACCTTTTGATCCAGAATCTCCTGCAGTAACGAGCGGAATTCGTGTTGGATCACCCGCAACTACGACTCAGGGCATGGGCCCAAATGAGATGAAATCAATCGCATCTCTTATCGCGCGCGCAATTGCAACCGATGATGAGAAGAAACTTTCAGCAATTCGCGGAGAAGTTCAAGCATTAACAGCGCGTTTTCCAATTTACTCCGCCTAATAGCAAAACAAGCTCATGCGTGAATATCTCATCACCACGTTACTAGCAGCAGTGCTCTGCTATTTGGTTACACCTTTCGTCAGAACACTTGCCCAAAAAATGGGTGCAGTTGCTCACGTCAGAAGTCGAGACGTTCACACGTTGTCAACTCCAAGGTGGGGAGGACTCGCCATGTGGATTTCAATGTCTCTCACTTTTTTAATTGTCGACCACCTTTCACTGGTCGGTAAATCATTTGGCCATGAACTACTGGGCATATTTCTTGCATCTACTTTTATCATCATTCTAGGAATGGCAGATGATCGCTATCAGCTAGATGCTCTGACTAAATTAGCTGGCCAAGCACTAGCAGCAGGAATTTTGTTGTTATACGGAATTCAAATTCTGTGGTTGCCGATAAATGGAGTGATTACTTTACCTCCAAGTATTGGACAACTTTTAACCGTAATAATTGTGTTGGTGACTATTAATGCGGTCAACTTCATTGACGGTCTGGATGGTCTTGCTTCGGGAATTATCGCGATCTCAAGTGCATCATTTTTTGCTTTTGCATATTTACTCGCAGTTGTTTATGGATTCAGTCGCGCTGGCTCTCCATCCCTTGTGACTGCAGTCATTATTGGCGTTTGCATAGGCTTTTTACCCCACAATTACTATCCGGCTAAGATATTTATGGGTGATTCAGGGTCCATGTTTTTGGGCTTATTACTTGCAGCGTCTGCAATAACTCTAACTGGACAAGTTGATGCGAACGCAATTTCTGCCGAAAACAGCGGTCCAACTCTTTTGCCACTCCTACTTCCTTTTGCTGTACTAGCTATTCCGCTTGCGGATTTAGTGCTTGCTGTGATTCGTAGACTTAGTTCTGGACGTTCACCATTTGCACCAGATAAGGAACACCTGCATCACCGACTTCTGACTGCCGGTAACTCACATAAAAAAACTGTTTTGATTATGTATCTGTGGACTGCAACACTTGCAGTTCCCGTAACAGTAGCTGCATTTACGCCGTTGTGGATTGCGGTACTTGCGGCAATAGTTCTTGGATCACTTTCTCTCTTACTTACAAAAACTAAAAAGAGTTTAGTATGAGTAACTCGGTGGAATTAGATATGGGCAAAGGTGCCCTTATTCCATCTTTAGTTGTTGGAGTGTGCGGTTTAATTGCATCGGGATTTTTGAGGGGGTCGTCCGGAATTTTAGGAGCGCTTCTTGCCCACGTGGTTGTAATAATTTTTTTCATAGTCCATTTGTTCGTTTCAAAAATTTCACGCAATCTCGATCCCATGATGACGATGATTTTTGCTCTCATTTCATATTTTTCGAAGATGATTATTCTTGGGGCCTTTATGTTGATTCTCATGAGCGCTACCAATCCAAAGACGCTTGATCGGCCAAGTTTTGGACTCGTTGCGGTGGCAATTACACTCGCCTGGCTCGGCGGAGAGATTCGGGCTTTCTTAAAATTGCGTTTGCACCTACCCTTACCCAAGATCGAAAGTTCTGGAAAAGTTTCTGGAGCACCAGGTGCGGATGTGAATAAGGATGGAGAAAACTAATATGCCCAAGCAAGATGACAGTGCATTTTGGACGATTTTTGCCTATCTTGTTTCTGGTTTAGCTTTTTGGGGCGGAATGGGCGCAGTGGCAGACCATTTCCTTCACCAGCACTTCCTGATTTTCATTGGCCTGGCTGTTGGACTAGCGGCCGGACTATCCCTGATTTGGCTTCGTTTTATTCGCCAATAGCGCTTCAAGAGAGACGGATTTAACTCCAAATTCCAACTCTGCCGGTTTGGCAGATGGCGACCCAAGGCTCTAAGTTAAGCCCCGAAAGCCCGCACTCCACAAAGGGAGTTTGATTTTGTCAGTTTCACTGCGTATGGCCGAGGATGGATTTGTCCCGCCGAGTGCTTCCGACTTCTTTTTCAATCCTATATTTGGAAATAACATTTTATTTACTAAGCCTGTTTTGCTTGTTGGGTTATCTGTAGTCCTAATTTCAGTCTTCTTTATAGCATCCTCTCGCAAGGCAGCAATCGTTCCGTCCAAGCTTCAATTCGCAGGTGAGGGTATTTATTCCTTCGTTCGAAATAGCTTGGGAGAAGAAGTTATTGGGCCAGAATTCTTGCGCTTTGTCCCATTCTTGTTCACCCTGTTCACCTTCGTTTTATGCAATAACATTTTTGGGGTTATTCCACTACTTCAGTTCCCGACGATGTCGCATATCGGATTCCCAATCGCATTAGCCATATTTACGTATTTTGTTTACCACACCGTTGGAATTCGCAAGCACGGAATTGTTAAATATATAAAAGACATTTGCTTTATGCCTGGCGTACCAAAATATATTTATGTGATTCTTACTCCTGTTGAATTTGCAACTTATTTCATTATTCGTCCAGCTACTCTATCTTTGCGTCTGTTTGCAAATATGTTTGCCGGCCACTTACTTCTTCTGGTTTTCACTGTGGGTGGCGAGTATTTATTAACAAGTACGATCTTGATGAAAGCTTTGAGTATTTTTTCTTTCGGATTTGCAGTAGGCCTTTCATTCTTCGAACTTGGAATCGAGTGTTTACAGGCCTATATTTTCACTCTGCTCACCGCGCTATATATTGCTGGCGCATTGGCAGACGAGCACTAAAAATAGATTTGGCTAGAGGAACCTCTAGTCATTACGTGAAAGGGAAGTTACATGACAGGTACAATGGCAATTGTAGGTTTCGGCCTCTCAACAATCGGTCCCGGTGTTGCAACTGGTCTGGTTTTCGCCGCATATATCAACGGAGTAGCTCGTCAGCCTGAGGCACGTGCCCTTCTACAACCAATCGCATTCCTTGGATTCGCGTTGGCAGAAGCGCTTGCTCTTATCGGCCTCGTGCTTGCTTTCGTTCTCAAATAAAAACGCGACGAACGTACTAGGAAGTTAGGAGTAATGCATGAGCAGTAACCTTTGGATATTTGCGGCTAGTGAAGCGGGACCAAGTCCTGTCATCCCAAACCCTGCCGAAATTGTTGTCGGGTTAGTTGCCTTTACGATTTTGTTCTTTTTGCTTCGCACTAAAGCGGTGCCTAAGTTTGAAAAGGCATATCGTGATCGCACTGATGCGATTCAAGGTGGACTAGAGCGTGCGGAGAAAGCACAACGCGAAGCTGCGGCAAATCTTGAAAAGTATCAAGCACAGTTAGCAGATGCACGTGGTGAAGCGGCCAAGATGCGCGAAGAAGCGCGTACCGAAGGCGCGGTTATCATCGAACAAATGCGAACTACTGCGCAAGAAGAAGCGGCTCGCATTACTTCAGCAGCTCGCGCTGCAATTGAAGCTGAACGCAAGCAAGCACTGAATTCGCTCATGAATGAGGTCGGATCTATTGCTACAACACTTGCGTCAAAAATTGTTGGGGAAGCACTTGATGATCAAGCTAGGCAGTCTCGAGTTGTTGAAAGATTCCTTGCTGATATGGAGGGGTCCAAGTAACAATGACACTTTCCATGAAAGGAACAAGCAGACTTTCGTTGGTCTCAACGCGAGCTATTCTCGAAAAGCAATTGTCGAGTCTAGATTCAGTAGGGATTGCACGTTTGTCCGCCGACCTCTTTTCTGTGGTGAGAGCGTTGGATTCTTCGATTGCCTTACGTCGAGCGTTCACAGATACCGCTCGTAGCGTCGACGACAAATCGGCTTTAGCTGGCCAACTCTTCAAGATATCTGTTGCAGATGGCTCGCTTAACCTCTTTACTCAAATGATTGCGCTTCGCTGGTCATCGCCCAAGGATTTAGCTGATGTTGTAGAACGCCTAGCTGTTGAAGCACAAGCTGCTTGTGCAGAAAAAGATGGCGAGCTAGATGCGCTAGAAGCAGAGATCTTCATTTTCTCCCAGAGCGTGATTTCGAATCCAGAGTTAAGAGCGCTTTTCGCGGATCGTTCCATTGTTGCTGGTCAACCCCCAAAGAGTGTGCTTGTAACTTCACTACTCAAGGGCAAAGCCACTAAATCGGCGATTGCGTTGATTTGCTCATTGGTCGATCATCCTCGTGGAAGAAATATTGAGAATGGCCTAGAAGAATTATCAGAAATTGTGTCAGCTCGTCGCAATCGTCTGATAGCGCACGTAACGACTGCGACCGAATTAACTTCAGCTCAATTAGACCGCTTAGTTAAATCACTTTCACAAAAAGTTGGAAATCAAGTAAGAGTTAATGTTGTAGTCGATAAATCAGTTGTAGGCGGACTCGAAGTTCGCTTTGCAGATGAGCTTATCGACGGAACGCTAGCTACTCGTTTGACTCAAGTTGACCGCGATCTTGCCAGCAAGAGCGCGTAAGAAATTTCACAAGAGATAAGGGAGAATAAAATGGCGGAACTCACGATCCGGCCCGAAGAGATCCGTGATGCCTTAGCGAATTTCGTTAAGTCATACGATCCAGGAGTCGCGACTCGAGACGAGGTTGGTACTGTCACGCAAGCCGGCGACGGTATTGCTCGCGTTGAGGGTCTGCCTTCCACAATGGCTAACGAATTGCTGCAATTCGAAAATGGCACATTGGGTCTTGCTCTTAACTTAGACGTTCGTGAAATCGGTATTGTAATTCTCGGCGACTACGCAGGAATTGAAGAAGGAACATCTGTCCGTCGCACAGGAGAAATTCTTTCTGTTCCAGTGGGAGATGCATTCCTTGGAAGAGTTGTTGACCCACTTGGTCGCCCAATTGATGGCAAAGGTGAAATTAAAGCTGAAGCACGTCGTGCACTTGAATTACAGGCTCCCTCTGTAGTTCAACGCCAACCTGTTAAAGAGCCTCTTGCTACTGGAATTAAAGCAATCGATGCAATGACTGCTATTGGTCGCGGCCAGCGCCAATTAATTATTGGTGACCGCCAGACTGGAAAAACGGCTGTTGCGGTAGACACAATCATCAACCAATTGGAAAACTGGAAAACAGGAGATCCAAAGAAGCAAGTTAAATGTATTTATGTTGCTATTGGTCAGAAAGGTTCGACCATCGCATCTGTAAAGGCATCTCTAGAAGAAGCCGGGGCAATGGAATACACAACAATTGTTGCCTCCCCTGCCTCTGATCCTGCAGGATTTAAATACCTTGCACCATATACAGGTTCATCAATTGGTCAGCACTGGATGTATGCAGGACAACACGTACTTATCGTCTTTGATGATCTTTCAAAGCAAGCAGAGGCATACCGTTCGGTCTCGCTCTTGCTTCGTCGTCCACCAGGCCGCGAGGCATACCCTGGAGACGTTTTCTATTTGCACTCACGTCTTCTCGAGCGTTGCGCCAAACTTTCCGATGAACTCGGTGGCGGTTCAATGACTGGTCTACCAATTATTGAAACTAAGGGAAATGACGTCTCTGCGTTTATTCCTACTAACGTAATTTCGATTACCGATGGTCAGTGCTTCCTTGAGACAGATCTTTTCAACGCAGGTGTTCGCCCAGCTATTAACGTGGGTGTTTCGGTTTCTCGCGTTGGTGGTTCTGCTCAGACAAAGGCAATGAAGAAAATTGCTGGTCGTCTGCGTTTGGACTTAGCGCAGTTCCGTGAACTCGAAGCTTTCGCAGCTTTTGGTTCTGACTTGGATGCTGCATCAAAGGCGCAACTTGAGCGTGGTGCACGCATGGTTGAACTTTTGAAGCAAGGACAATATTCACCGTATTCACTAGAACGACAGATTGTTTCAATTTGGGCAGGAACTTCTGGCCAACTTGATGATGTTCCTGTCGCAGATATTCGCCGATTCGAAAGCGAACTCCTTGATTTCATTGGTCGCGAGCGTAAGGCAATTTTTGATGTTATTTCTGAGACTAAAGAACTCAAAGATGACACAGTTGCTTCAATGGTCGAGGCTGTCACCGCGTTTAAGACTCGCTTTGTTTCATCAGTTGCACAAGCACTTGTTGAAGCACCAGCAGCAGCTCTTGAGGGCGAGATAAACGAGCAAATTACAAAGCACGTTCCGCCGGCGGTGAAGAAGTAAAAAATGGGTGCCCAACTTCGCGTTTATCGCCGACGGATGCGATCCGTTAAAGCGACCAAGAAAATTACGAAAGCCATGGAATTAATTTCGGCCTCTCGTATTGTCAAGGCGCAACAGCGAGTCACAGCTTCAACTCCTTATGCCAATGAGTTGACTCGTGCGGTAAGTGCAGTTGCAACATATTCTTCGACGAAACACCCCTTAACCACACCTTCTCCCAATCCAAAGCGCGCTGCGATATTAATTATTTCTGCCGACCGCGGTATGGCTGGTGCTTATTCAAATAACGCAATCAAAGAAGGCGAACAATTAGCTTCAGCTTTGAAGGCGCGCGGGTTAGAAACCAGCGCATATCTAGTTGGACGCAAAGCAGTGAATTACTATCGATTTAGAAAGCGCTCAATTGCAGGATCATGGAGCGGATTTTCAGATAGTCCAACCTATGAAAATGCAAAAGAAGTTGCAGATGCCTTAATTTCTGCATTCCTTGCAGATGCTCAGACAGATGTTAATGGTGTAGATGAGATTCATATTGTTTACACCGAATTTCAATCGATGCTGACACAAAATGCGATGGCAAAGCGCATGTTGCCTCTTGAAGTTATTGAGAGCGATGCACCAGTTCCTAAAGGACTCTTGCCAATGTATGAATTCGAACCAAGTGCGGAGACAGTGCTGAATGCGTTGTTGCCCCGTTATATCGAGGCTCGAGTCTTTAACGCGATGTTGCAATCAGCTGCTTCCGAGCATGCTGCACGTCGTCGTGCAATGAAGTCAGCAACTGACAATGCTGATGATTTGATCAAGTCGCTTACACGACTTGCGAACGCGGCTCGTCAGGCCGAAATTACCCAAGAGATCAGTGAAATCGTCGGCGGCGCAGACGCGCTCGCCTCAGCTAGTGCAGGGAGTGAATGATGTCGGTACAAACAACCAGTAAAGGACGCGTTGCTCGAGTAATTGGACCGGTGGTGGATATTGAATTCCCCGCCGATGCAATGCCCGCGATCTTCAATGCCCTACACGTCGATGTGACCATGAGTGGTCAGACTCGTATGTTGACGATGGAGGTGGCACAACACATTGGTGACAACCTCGTGCGTGCAATTTCTATGCAACCAACGGATGGAATGGTTCGTGGCGCAGAAGTAAGCGACACTGGAGCAGCAATCTCTGTACCAGTAGGCGATGTAACAAAGGGCCACGTTTTTAACACTCTCGGCGAATCCCTTGATGTTCCAACGTCTTCACTTGATATTAAAGAGCGTTGGCCAATTCACCGGAACGCACCAGCTTTCGATCAGCTTGAGTCAAAGACTGAAATGTTCGAGACCGGTATCAAAGTTATCGACCTTCTCACACCTTACGTAAAGGGCGGAAAGATTGGTCTATTCGGTGGTGCTGGTGTTGGAAAGACAGTTCTTATTCAGGAAATGATTTATCGTGTAGCTGAAAACTTCGGTGGTGTATCTGTATTCGCCGGTGTTGGTGAGCGTACTCGTGAAGGTAACGACCTCTTTTTGGAAATGACTGAGACCGGCGTTATTAATAAGACTGCACTGGTCTTCGGCCAGATGGATGAGCCACCTGGAACACGCCTTCGTGTTGCACTCTCGGCTCTAACAATGGCTGAGTATTTCCGTGATGTGCAGAAGCAGGATGTGTTGCTCTTCATTGACAACATTTTCCGTTTCACACAGGCAGGTTCTGAAGTATCAACTCTGCTCGGTCGTATGCCATCTGCAGTGGGATATCAGCCAACGTTGGCTGATGAAATGGGCCAATTGCAAGAGCGCATTACGTCAACTCGTGGTCACTCCATTACATCGATGCAGGCAATTTATGTACCTGCAGATGACATTACTGACCCTGCTCCTCACACTACTTTCGCTCACTTGGATGCAACAACAGTGCTTTCTCGTCCAATTTCTGAGCTCGGTATTTATCCTGCAGTAGATCCGCTGGATTCAACATCTCGTATTTTGGATCCACGCTACATCGGAGAGCACCACTTCCGTGTTGCTAACCGCATCAAGCAGGTTCTTCAGCGCTACAAAGATTTGCAAGACATCATTGCAATCCTTGGTATCGATGAACTTTCAGAAGAAGATCGTATTCTCGTAGGTCGCGCTCGCCGTATTCAGCGCTTCTTATCGCAAAATACTTTCGTTGCTAAGGTCTTTACCGGCCTTGAAGGTTCTTTCGTTCCACTATCTGAAACGATTGAAGCATTCGAAGCACTTGCCGATGGTAAGTATGACCACGTGCCAGAACAAGCATTCTTTATGTGTGGCGGACTCGATGATGTCGAGCGTCGCGCAGCTGAATTGGCTAAGGGTTAATAGGTAAAAACAATGCCATTAAACGTCGAACTAGTATCGCCAGTAGCAAGAGTCTGGTCTGGGCAAGCACAAATGATTTCTGCCCGGACCGTTGACGGTGACTTGGGAATTCTTTCCGGTCACGCACCGCTATTTGGCGTTCTAGTCGATGGGCAAGTCAGCATAAAGGGAACAGATGGAACGGTCACCGAATTCCAAGTAGCTGGTGGATTTATTTCAGTTTCAAACGATCGGGTTTCAATACTTACTGAGACGGCTTCTTAAAATTTTTTAACGCTTGATGTTGTGTTCTGTTTCAATAATTCGAACAGTCTGACTCTGGCCCCGCATAACAATTGAATGGCTTATAGCACCAAAACTTGTGTGGCGAATTCCTTTAAGGAGTTCGCCATCTGTTATTCCAGTGGCAGATAAGAACACATCTTCAGAATTAACGAGGTCTCTCGTAGAGAGAATCTTTGTTAGGTCATGGCCGGCATCAATTGCACCTTGTCGTTCGGCATCATCTCGGGGATGTAATTGACCTTGAATAATTCCACCTAGGCATGTCATGGCAGCGGCTGTGATAACTCCTTCTGGAGTTCCGCCAATTCCCATGAGTAAATCAACTCCCGTACCAGGACGTGCAGCATGGATTGCAGCAGCAACATCTCCATCTTGAATTAAGCGAATTCTGGCGCCTGCATCGCGCAATTGCTGTAGCAATTCTTGATGGCGTGGTCGATTAAGCACAACGACTGTAATGTCACTAACAGAAACCCTTTTAGCTTTAGCAACTCGCTTCACATTTTCGGCAGGGGGAGCGGTGATATCAATAACGTCAGCAGCTTCTGGCCCTGTAACAATTTTATTCATATAGAAAACAGCTGATGGGTCATACATTGTTCCGCGAGGCGAGAGAGCAATAACACTTATCGCTCCACCCATTCCATTTGCAGTAAGTGAAGTTCCATCAATGGGGTCTACAGCAACATCACAACGTGGACCGATGCCGTTACCCACACTCTCGCCATTGTGAAGCATGGGAGCGTTATCTTTTTCACCTTCGCCAATAACAACTACGCCATTCATATCAACGGTATTGATCATCATGCGCATTGCTTCAACTGCGGCGTGATCGGCTAAATTTTTATCCCCGCGACCAACCCATGCAGATCCTGCGAGAGCGGCAGTTTCGGTTACTCGAACGAGCTCAAGGGCTAAGTTGCGTTCTGGACTTGCATTCTCCATCATCACAGTCAGTCTCCTATTTCTCGTGTTATTTCGGCCCCGAGGTTTCGTAATTGTTCTACAAATTGCGGATAGCCTCGATCTATATGAAAGCAATCCTCCACAAGAGTAACGCCGTCACTGACTAATCCTGCCAGAACTAACCCTGCGCCCGCTCGAATATCAGTGGCAGCAACAGGAGCACCTGATAATTGCTCAATTCCATGAATTGACGCGTGATGACCATCGACGCTTATTTGTGCTCCGAGGCGCACTAATTCATTAACAAACATGAATCGGCCCTCAAATACATTCTCAGTAACTATTGCATTTCCTTGGGCTATTGCATTGAGGGAGATAACCATAGGTTGTAAATCGGTAGGAAATCCAGGATAAGGAAGCGTTGCAATATCAATAGCTTGCGGACGAGATTCCATACGGACTCTAATGCCATCTGCAGTAGATGTAATTATTGCGCCTGCGGAAGTCAATTTTTCGAGTGGAACTTCAAGGTCACTCGCACGACCGCCATGAATGGTGATGTCACCTTTTGTCATTGCTGCAGCAAATGCCCAGGTGCCAGTAACAATTCGATCTGGAATGGTGCGGTGTGTTGTTGGATCAAGTTTTTCAACACCAACAATTGTTAAAGTGGGAGTTCCGAGTCCTTGAATATTTGCGCCCATACTGATGAGAAATTCGCCTAAGTCAACGATATCTGGTTCGCGCGCTGCGTTATCAATAATCGTTTTGCCTTTTGCAAGCACTGCTGCTGTCAACAAATTTTCTGTTGCACCAACGCTTGGAAAATCTAATGCGATTTCTGCACCCTTGAGTCCATTCGGTGCAGTTGCAATTACATAACCGTGCTGATTGTGCGCTGTCGCGCCAAGTGATTCAAGTCCTTTAAAATGAAAATCTAGTCCGCGAGATCCAATGGCATCTCCACCAGGGAGTGCAACCTCTGCTTCGCCTAAACGCGCAACAAGTGGACCGAGTACATTTATTGAAGCACGCATTTTTCGAACAAGATCGTAATCAGCACGATGACCAGGAATTTCTGGAACATCGATTGTTATCGTGTCTGCATCTCGGCTTACAGTGCAACCCAACCGAGTAAGCAATTCAGCCATAATCCCAACGTCGGCAATTTCTGGAACATTGGTAATCGTTGTCTTACCTTGGGCTAAGAGAGTGGCTGCCATTAATTTAAGGACAGAGTTCTTAGCTCCGCTGACATGAACCTCACCATGGAGTCGCTTGCCACCGACGATACGGAAGCGTTCGTTTGACATGGGACCCCTTTCAGTTCGAGTGGTCTCATCGTAACTGTCCTTATAGGCTCTACCCATGGTTAATTTAACGAGGATTTATACAAAGACTGGCGATGATGGCACGACTTCCCTAGGAGACATGAGTCGCACCTCAAAAAATGATCCCCGCCTCGAAGCTTATGCAACTGTTGATGAAGCCAACTCATCAATTGGTGTAGTCCTAGCTCTTGGCGACATCTCTGAAGATATTCGTGCGCTACTTGTTCGCATCCAAAATGATCTCTTTGATGTGGGTGCAGATCTATGCACTCCTGTAACTGATGCACCAGCTTTTGAACCATTGAGAGTTCTTGAATCTCAAATTACATACCTAGAAGAACAGATTGATAAATACAACAAAGATCTAGCGCAATTGCGTTCATTTGTTTTGCCATCAGGAACTGGGGCAGCATCTCTCTTGCATGTTGCACGCACAGTCACGCGGCGAGCAGAGCGTTGCACTTGGGCTGCCATTCACGCTTTCGGAGGCGGAGTAAATCCGATAACTGCAAAATATCTCAATCGACTTTCTGACCTACTTTTTGTTTTAGCGCGATACGCAAATAAAGAGATCGGTGACCAACTGTGGGTTCCTGGAGCCAATAGATAATTTTACTTACTGCGTTGCGTTAGGCGTGTACGTGTTTGTATTGAGTTTTTCCGTGGACGGCATGTGGTTGCAGTAAATATCTGTCACTTTTGTAAATGTTTCATCTGAAAATTTCAAAGGCTCGGTGCTGACCAACCACACTGTTGCACGCTCTCGGGCTTTTGTTGAACTTAATAGAGTTCTAATAGTTCCCAAGGCAATTGGCGTCTGATCACTTGTTGAAGTGGGTCTAGAGAGAACCGAATCTATTTGCCACCATTTGCACCCACTAGTTGATGCAAGTTGAATGACACCACACGCCAATTTTGTACAAGTTCCATCCTTCATCTGGTCAGCAAAGAAAGTCTTTTGTCGTAGATCGGAAAGAATTCCACGTTGGTCTGCTTGCGATACTGCAGTCTTCCAATACACATCTTGGAATGATCTCCACCCCTCAAAACTCTTAGGTGGCCAAGCTGGAGATTTAGAGGGCGTCACTTTCACATTTTTTTTCTTATAGACAATCTTTTTCTTTGGCGTAACAACTTTTTTTACTACTGGCTTCTTCGTTACTGTCACCGTAGTGCTTGGTTTAACGCTAGCCGTAGTGCTTGGTTTAACGCTAGCTTTAGTAGTGGGCTTACTGGTGGCTGTACTTGTAGAAGCTATTGTTGGCTTTGAAGTTGGCTTTGAAGTTGGCTTTGGAGTCGGTTTAGCAGTTGCTCCGAATGCCATGGGGGACAGACTCAGCATCACCATTGATAGTGAAACTGAAAGAAC
>Ga0194050_1000038_pt1 | contig 36479 bp, 36 predicted proteins | sample SepL2310m_MetaG_FD_148657 | JGI IMG/M metagenome (GOLD analysis project Ga0194050, IMG submission 148657) | Anoxic zone freshwater microbial communities from boreal shield lake in IISD Experimental Lakes Area, Ontario, Canada - Sep2016-L239-10m | ecosystem: Environmental > Aquatic > Freshwater >...
CATCATCAATCAGGAGTACTTCGCCGGCAAATGGAATTGCATCAGCGTGTATCTCTAAAACATCAGTTCCATATTCAAGGCCATAGCTTTGGGAGAAAACTGTGTGGGGAAGCTTGCCAGCTTTACGGATTGGAACAAATCCAGTTTTCATTTTATTAGCTAGAGCAGAAGCAAAGATAAAGCCTCTGGCTTCGACGCCTGCGATAGAAGTTGCTGGACGGGCAAATTGCGCAAAGTGATCAGTGACAGCCGAGAATGCCGTTCCATCTGCAAGAAGCGGAGTGATGTCTTGAAAGAGGATCCCAGGTTTTGGATAGTCAGGGATTGCTCTGATGAGTGAGACTGCCTCATCGATCTTCATATGCTCATCCTAACGAAAGTGTCCGAGAGGGGACTTGAACCCCTAATCCCTTACGGGAACTAACACCTCAAGCTAGCGCGTCTGCCAATTCCGCCACCCGGACTAAGTGCTGGGAAAGGATAGCAATTGGGTGAGAGAATGGCGAAATGACTACATCATCACGCACCGAACTTGAAAATGAAGCTATCCGCATTTGCCAGGAATTGATCAGAATTCCTTCCGTCAATTATGGAGATGGCAAAGGCGATGAAAAGGAAGTTGCTGCGCATGTGATGAAGCTACTGACTGAAGTTGGTATTGAAGCAACAATGTATGAAGCAGCTCCAGGACGCTGCAATGTAATTGCACGCATTAAGGGAACAGATTCAACGCGAGCAGGATTGGTTCTTCATGGTCACATCGATGTAGTGCCTGCAAATGCCGATGATTGGTCGGTTGATCCCTTCAGTGGAGAGATTCGTGATGGAATGATCTGGGGCCGCGGGGCAGTAGACATGAAAAATATGGATGCCATGATTCTGGCAACGGTGCGAGATTGGGCGCGAACTGGTTACAAACCAAAGCGTGACATTGTTTTAGCTTTCTTTGCTGATGAAGAAGCTGGAAGCATCTATGGTTCACATTGGATGGTTGATAAGTACCCAGAAGTTTTTGCTGGATGTACTGAAGCAGTTTCAGAGGTTGGCGGATTTTCAGTAACTGTAGCTGGCGGAAAACGTCTCTATCTCATTGAAACTGCGGAGAAGGGCATTCACTGGATGAGGCTCACCGCACACGGACGCGCCGGACACGGCTCTGTTACAAACAATGAAAACGCTATCACCCGTTTAAGTGAAGCAGTGGCAAAGATTGGTAATCACCAATGGCCCCAACGTTATAGCGCAACAGTAAAGGCGTTTTTCAAGAAGGTAGCTGCAGAGACTGGCAAGGAGTACAACGAAAAAGATCTTACACCACTTCTTAGTGAGTTGGGTTTTGCCGCACGTATGGTTGGTGCAACATTGCAAAACACAGCCAACCCAACAATGCTTGACGCTGGATACAAAGCAAATGTTATTCCTGGATCAGCTAGCGCAGTTGTAGATGGTCGCTTTATCCCTGGTTTTGAAAACGAGCTGAATGAAACAATCAAATCTCTTATTGGTCCAGATATCACTATAGAAACTATTACTACCGATAAAGCTTTAGAGGTACCTTTCGAAGGCGATCTTGTCGATGCGATGTGCGCAGCAATTATGGTTGAAGATCCAGAAGGTGTTCCAGTTCCATATGTCATGAGCGGTGGAACTGATAACAAAGCGCTAGCTGAACTTGGAATTATCGGTTATGGATTCTCGCCACTCAAACTAGACGCGGACTTTGATTTCATGGCGCTATTTCATGGAGTTGATGAGCGTGTACCCGTTGAGGGTCTTACCTTTGGTGTGCGCGTATTGAAAGATTTCCTAGAACACGCCTAAGCACTGACATCATCTAGGGCGTTGCGAACAATGTCTGGGAGATAGATCTCTTCACTTTGTAATACACCACGTAGTTGAGCACCGGTTCTAGCACCAATGATTGTGCTGGTTACACCGGGAGCATCTCTTACCCACGCTAGTGCTACTTCAAGAGGGGAATACCCCAAACCGCTTGCAGCAACACACACCGCTTCAACGATGGCACTGCTCCGTGAATCAAGATAAAGAGAGATGTCTTTAGCAAAATGTGGCGCAGCCCCGCGCGAATCACTTGGAATTCCATTGCGATATTTACCGGTAAGAACACCACGTGCAAGTGGTGCCCAAGCAACGAAACCAACACCACACGCTTGCGCACTATCTAGAATTTCCATCTCAACATCACGGTTGAGCAATGAGTACTCGCTTTGAATCGTTGTAATCGGCGCTTTGGCTGAATTGCTAATTTGCTTGGTCGCAGATTGCGCTAGTTGCCATCCTGTGAAATTTGACATACCGACATAGCGCGCACGTCCGGAGCTATAGGCGTAATCAAGAGCAGAGAGTGTGTCATCAATTGGCGAAAATGGATCCCACGTGTGAACCTGCCAGATATCTACGAAATCGCTTCCGATTCTGGCGAGTGAACGGTCCAACTCAGCAATAAGTGCGTGCCGTGAATTATCAACTGTGCGCACACCATCAGGAAAAGTCAGGCCGGCCTTAGTTGCTATGACAACTTCGTCGCGTTGAAAAAGAGTTCCGATAAGCCCACCGATTACACGTTCGCTATCGCCATCTCCATAGGTCGCTGCGGTATCGATGAAGTTTCCACCAGCATCGATGAAAGCACGGCATTGATCGGCGGCTTCATGCTCGTCGGTGTCACGACCCCATGTCATAGTTCCTAGCGCTAATCGAGAGAGCATGAGCCCGCTATTACCCGCTTTTCTCATCTGCATGGAGAGACCCTAGCAAGTCATGAGAGTAAAACCTGCGATAGCCTTTGCGATATGCAGATTGTTTTGATACGACATGCCCATTCCCAAGCAAATGCTCGAGGGGTCTTATCTGGGCGTCTTCCTAACATCTCACTCTCTGAAAAGGGAATAAAACAATCCCAGGAACTTGCTTCCAGACTGGGTTCTTTTCCCATCGCGCAAATTCGGATTAGTCCCATGCAAAGATGCCACGAAACAATCGCACCCTGGCTCGGCGTGCTACCAAAAACTACCCAGAAACTTCTGGTTAAGGATGAGAATCTCACTGAGGTTGATTATGGAAGTTGGAGTGGAAAGAAATTATCTGTTCTTTCGCGCAACAAATTATGGAAGACGGTTCAAGGTAATCCCTCTGCGATGTATTTCCCTGAAGGTGAGGGCTTAGCTCATATGCAGCAAAGGGCTATGACAGCAGTCCACGACTCCTTGACTGTCAAAAGGAGTGGAGTCGCGGTGTTGGTGAGTCATGGCGATGTCATCAAAGCCATAGTTGCTAGCGCTCTCGGCATGCATCTAGATGACTTCCAGCGCATTGTTATTGATCCAGCCTCTGTAACTATTTTGGATTATTCGAATGGCAAAGCTCGTTTAACGCTGATGAATGATTCTCGCTCAGTTCTACACGATGTTTTAGCAGGTCCCAAACGTAGTAAAAACCTACTTGGCGGTGGAGCAGGAAAATGAGCTACGAGTTCAAGAGCGTGGACCGTTTTATCTGTGGAACGGTTGGAGAACCGGGTGAACGAGAGTTTTATCTTCAAGTTCGTGCTGGGTCGGCACTAGTGAGTGCATCCCTTGAAAAGACCCAAGCTTCAACGTTGGCCCAACGGTTAGAGATTCTATGCAAGCAAGTTGCCAAAGAAGATGTGACATTAGTTGTCGATCGAGTCGAGCGTGATGATGCAGCTCTTGAGTCACCGGTGGACAAGGACTTTGTTATTGGCGCAATTTCTATTGCTTGGGATGATGCCTCAAAAAGCGTATGTGTGGAGCTGTTTTCAATCAAGGAGATTGAAGTCGAGGACGAAGTTCCAGATATCACAATGAACTTAACACTTGGACAAGCAAAGGCATTCATTTCGCGAACCAATGCAGTGGTAAATGCCGGTCGTGTTCCATGTCCATTCTGCTCCCTACCAATTGATCCACGTGGTCATTTATGTCCTAGGGCAAATGGCTACAGACGATAACCGCACGATTCTGACTTTCGGAGAAATGTCAGTTACAGGTCGATTAGTTGATGCATCGAATGCAACTCTCTTTGCAACCGTTACACACCAGGACACCGAGATTGCATGCATCTATAAACCAGTTGCGGGGGAGCGCCCGTTATGGGATTTCCCGGATGGAACACTGGCCGATCGCGAATACGCAGCTTTCCGGGTGAGTGAATTTCTCGGTTTGGATCTAGTACCACTCACTATATTGCGTGACGGTCCTTATGGAATTGGAATGGTGCAAGAGTGGATAGATATCGATGAATCGATCGACCTTGCCGAATTCTTCTCACAGGATTTACCGCAACTTCGCTCGATGGCTTTTTTCGATGCAATAATTAATAATACTGATCGCAAGATTGGTCACTTATTGCCAGATGGGACTGGACATCTCTTTGGATGTGATCATGGAGTTACTTTTCACGAAGAGGACAAGCTGCGAACAGTGTTGTGGCAATGGGCCGGGGATGAACTAAGCGCTGATGAATTCAAGGCGTTGAAATCAATTAAAGATGCTTTGGGTAAAGAGTTGGATTTATCGGCTCATTTAACAGAAGTAGAAATCGGGGCTTTACTTGCGCGAACGCTGAGTTTGCTAGACAGTGGCGTGATGCCGAAGCCTAATCCGGAGTGGCCAGCTATTCCGTGGCCTGCTTTCTAGCAGCAAAGTTACTAGAATCCACCCATGAAATCCTGGCCTCTAGTTGCAGTTCCACAACTAAACAAATCCTTCAAGTTTCCTCACATCTCACTCACTAATTCTAAAACACTAAAAAAGGAACTGGTTGCAAAGAAAGATCTCTATCGAATGTATGTCTGTGGCATCACACCCTATGACTCCACCCACCTTGGCCACGCAGCTACATATCTAACTTTTGATCTGATCAATCGCTATTTACGTGCCAGTGGCTCAGAAGTTCTTTATGTCCAAAATATTACTGACATTGATGATCCATTGCTTGAACGGGCCACACGAGATAATTTAGATTGGCAAGATCTAGCAACTTCTCAGATTGATCTTTTCAGAGGCGATATGGTCAATTTGCGGGTTATTCCACCCGTTCACTACATCGGAGCGGTAGAGGCTTTAGATCTAGTCACTGAGGCGGTCACAGCTCTACAAGCCGCCGGATCGATCTATGCAATTGAGCAGGATCTGTTTTTTAAGAATTATTCATCACCTGACTTTGGCTCTCTTTCACATCTGGATAAAGAAAGCATGAAAGAGATCTTTTCCCAACGTGGAGGAAATCCAACTCTGGCCGGAAAAATCGACGCGTTGGATTGCTTAGTGTGGATGGCTAAGCGTGAGAATGAACCCGGTTGGCCATCAATTCATGGAGTAGGACGACCAGGTTGGCACATCGAGTGCACAGCCATCGCCTTGAAATATCTTGCCCCGATTGAATCAGATGTGACTTGCATCGATATTCAAGGTGGCGGAAGTGACTTGATCTTTCCGCACCATGAAATGTGTGCATCACAAGCCAAAGTGTTAACTGGTAAAGATCTGGCATCTACCTATGTTCATGCAGCGATGATTGGCCTTGATGGTGAAAAAATGAGCAAGAGTAAGGGAAATCTTGTTTTTGTATCAAAGCTCATTGACACTGGCACAGATCCCATGGCCATTCGCTTTGCTTTGATGTCGCAGCATTATCGATTAGATCGAATGTGGACCGATGAGCTGCTGGAATCGGCAACACAGCGTATTGCGAAGATTCGAGAGGCGATTGCTTCACCCGATGTTGCATCAACGAAGCCAGTAATCGAGAAGATGATTCTGGCCTTGAGTAACGACTTAGACACACCAACTGCTTTAGCCCACCTCGACAAGTGGGCGCTAGATTCAACAAGCGGGGTTAGCGGTGGTGATGCCAAGGAGTTGGCTACCGCTTTAGATGCACTACTAGGTTTAGCGCTTTAATCTTTCGTTCTGCGCCTTAAATATCGCTCAAACTCTTTTGCAATTGAATCTCCAGACACATCAGGTAGCTCAGCGGCATCTTTAGAATCTTCTAGAGCTTTTACATACTCTGCTACATCATTATCTTCTTTTGCCATTTCAGTAACATCTTTTTCCCATTCATCAGCAGCTTCTGCTAGATCTGCAGGGGGAATTGATATCTCCAAGAAATCTTCAAGTGAGTTAACAAGTGAGAGCGTGGCTTTGGGTGATGGTGAATTTGATGCATAGTGGGGGATAGCAGCCCAAAGTGAGACTGCATCAATTCCTCGTCGCATGCATCCATCCCCAATAATTCCTAGGATTCCTGTTGGTCCTTCGTAACTAGATACCTCAACGCCAAGTCGCGTCGCTAAATCTGGATGCGCACTACTTCCACTGACTGAAATGGGGCGAGAATGTGGAACATCGGCCAACATCGATCCGAGAGTGACAATCAAAGAGACTTCTAGATCATCTGCCAAATCAAGTAGCTCACGTGTGAAACTCTTCCAACGCATGGAGGGTTCGGTACCTTTTACGACTACTAAATCACGGTCATAATCAGGAAGAACAACTCCAAATATCTCAGTCGTTGGCCAGGTGATGTTACGTATTTGTGAATCATCTAGATAGATATGTGGGCGATTTACTTGAAAGTCATAGAACTCTTCAGATTCAATATCTGCAATTAGCTCTGGAACAATGTCGTTAGGTTCATTTTGCCAGACAGAAAGTAGATGCTCGATCGCACCTGTTGCCGCTTCGCCGGCATCATTCCATCCTGAAAAGGCCATCACCATAATCGGATTACGAAGGGGTGGGATGTGGTGTATCTCCATAGGACTAAACCTTAGGGTAATCTTGCGGACTTCTGCTAGATATAAATCTTAAAGGAGACATGTGAAGGTTTTTTTCGACGCAGTCTTCTTTGATATGGATGGCTTAATGGTTGACTCTGAACCCGAATGGCTCAAATCTGAGAGTGAAATAACCGCTGCCTATGGGTATCAATGGCAGCCTGAGGATCAGGTAGCTTGCTTGGGCGGTCCTCTCGCACGCGTTGGTCAATACATGCATCAGAAGTGCAATCAGGCTGAAACACCAGATTTTTTCACCAGCAAACTCATAGAGGTTCAGTCCAAGAGGATGCGATTACACACCCCCTTTATGCCAGGGGCTTATGAATTGGTGAAGGATCTTCAACGTAACGGGGTTAAGACTGGATTGGTTTCAGCAAGTCCACGGATTATTGTTGATGCGGTTCTGGACAATGTGGGTACAGATCTCTTTCCTTTTTCTATTTCAAGTGACGACGTTCAAAATACAAAGCCCCATCCAGATGCTTATCTCAAAGCCGCCCAGTTAACGAATAGTGATATTGCAAATTGTTTAGTATTTGAAGATTCCTTAACCGGTGTTAGTGCCGCTACCAGCAGTGGGGCATGGCTAGTGGCTGTTCCACACTTGGTACACGTAGATGAATCTGAGCGTGTACGAGTAATTCAATCGCTTGAGCAACTTGATTTTACAAAGTTACAGTTTCTGCACAAGGATTTTTCAACAAAGATTTAGCTTGTGTGAGCAGGACAAATAGTTTTGAAATAGCACCAGTCGCACAGGCGGCTAGGTTTAGGTGGCCAGTAATCCTTTTCAATTGAGGCAAAGATGTCGCTGGCAACGCGTTTTAATACTTTTTCTGTTGCAGCTAAATCGGTCAAGGTCGGAGTGCTTTTTATGACTTTCCCATCACCCAGGTAAATCAGTTGTAGTAGGCGCGGAAGTACATTGTGAGTTTTGAAATAGAGGAGAGCGTAAACACGGAGTTGGAAGAGGGCTTTCTCTTCCCAACCTGGCCTGGGTGCTTTTCCAGTCTTGTAATCCACAATGCGCACTTCACCCGTTGGCGCAACATCTAAACGATCGACGTAACCATGCAGATAAATCTCATCTGAGAAGTCATTTTCTAGGTGCAATTCACGGTGCGTTGCTTCAAAGCTTTGTGGATCTTCTAAGGTGAAGTAAGTGCGCAAAAGTGATTCTGCTCGATCAAACCATTCCTTCTCATTGGTAACCATTTCCATCAGCTCTGGTTTCTCGGCCATCTGGGCTTGCCAACGAGATGGCAAAAGTTCGATTGCACTCTGAGGTGTTCTGTCCGTGGGGGCATTTTCAAAAAGGTCATGCAAAACTGTATGAACTAATGTTCCGCGCTCGGCATCTAGTGAAGGCGGTTGCGGAAGTTGATCGATGACACGGTATTTATAGAGTTGAGGGCAGTTCTCAAACTCGCTTACCCGACTAGGGGATAGGCGCAGTGGCAGGTTACTCACGTACGGCAACATACCCGCACTTGCTTGGATTATTTGACCTAAGATGCTCCCGTGTCGAATCAAGGTTTCTTTGCGGCGGGTGATCGCATTCAACTTACCGACCCCAAAGGAAAGCTCTATAGCTTCACGATAGTTCCAGGCAAGGAGTGGCACACGCATAAAGGCTGGATTACCCATGATGATCTCATTGGCATGCCTGAGGGCTCAGTTGTGAGCACAACTGCTGGCTTAAAATTCACGGCCTTCAAGCCACTGTTGGCTGACTATGTATTAACAATGCCACGTGGTGCAACGATTGTTTATCCAAAAGATGCGGCAATGATCGTTGGTTTGGCAGATATCTATCCAGGTGCACGCGTACTTGAAGCCGGAGTCGGTAGCGGTGCTCTCACTATTTCATTGTTAAGAGCTGCTGGTGAAAAGGGATACGTTCATGCAGTTGAGCGCCGTGCTGATTTTGCTGAAAACGCTCGCTCAAATGTTGATGCGTATTTCGAAGCTGCACCCACCAATTGGCAATTAACTGTGGGGGATTTGCAGGACCAAAGCTTTGATAGTGAATTTGATCGTGTTATTTTGGACATGCTGGCACCATGGGAGTGTGTTGATATCGCTGCCCGCGCTTTGCGTCCAGGCGGTGTCTTCATGTCATATGTTGCAACCACAACACAGCTCTCTGCAACAGCTGAAGCGATAAAGGAAGATGGCCGATTCACCGAGCCTGAGAGCAGTGAAACTCTGGTGCGCGGATGGCACCATGAAGGTTTAGCAGTGCGTCCGCAACAGCGAATGATTGGGCATACGGGTTTTTTGATTCAAAGTCGCCGCATGGCCCCTGGCGTTGAAGTGTTAGCTCGTCGTCGCAGGCCATCAAAAGGTGCATACGGTGTCGCGGAAGAGTGAGCGTTTAGTAAATCTAACAATCGCCCTGCTTGCTACGAAGAGATACCTGACTAAAACAGAGATTTTCACCTCCGTTGAAGGTTATGAGGGTACTCCGGAGACAAAAGAGAGAATGTTTGAACGTGATAAAGATGATCTACGTTCACTGGGGATTGATATTGAAGTGGGTAGTTTTGATCCATTGTTTAATGATGAAGCCGGCTACAAGATCAAACAAGAAAAGTATCAGTTTGAACTGGGTGACATATCATCTATAGAAGTTTCACTTCTTTCTTTAGCAGCCCAAGCTTGGCAAGAAGCGTCATTTGGTGATGTAGCACAAAAAGCGCTTTTGAAACTTCGTTCTATCGGTATCCCCAGTGATGAGCTATCCATTCCCGCAACTGTTCACAAACTCAATGACGGTGGACAGGATTTGTCTGTGATAACAAAAGCGATAGCACAAAGTCAGCGTCTAGCTTTTGCTTATCTGGATTCGAGCTTGAGTGTCAAAATGAGAAGCGTTGTTCCGATTGCTCTATCGACTCGCAATAGCTTTTGGTACTTGTCTGGGATAGATCAAGAGATTCAAGCGATACGAACCTTCCGAGTAGATCGAATAAGTGGCTCAATTACAGCCAGTGAGGGGCCACGTGATTTTAAAACTCCACCTGGATTCGATTCAAGCAAGACTCTTTCAGAAACGCCGACGCATGATTTTGCCTTGATTGATGTTCGCGTAGGTAAAGCGTCCTCCCTTCGCACTTTGGCGATATCGACGCAATCAGTGGGTGAGTGGGATCAAATTACAATCCCAATTTTGAATCTAGATTCGCTCTCTTCAATGGTTTTGTGGCATGGCCCTGATGCTTTCGTTCAGGAACCAGCAGAGTTAAGAGATCTTGTCGTTGAGCATCTTGTAGCCTTGGTGGAAAATCATGGTTAGTAAGTTTTCGGCACCGCTTGAACGAACAGCGAGACTTTTAGACCTTGTTCCATATATCAGTTCTCATCAAGGGGTCTCATTAAAAGAGCTTGCAAAGCTATTTAAAGTGGATGAATCTCAGATGACGAGTGACCTAACGACTTTGTGGATGTGCGGGCTCCCTGGCTACACGCCTCTGGAACTCATGGATCTAAATTTTGAATCTGGTTTTGTAACTATTCACAATGCAGAAACTTTATCGAAGCCTCGCGCCATTACCTTTGAGGAAGGGGTCGCCCTTGTTCTTGGTTTAGATTTACTGCGTTCAGCGATTTCACCCGATAGACGTGATCTCTTGGAAAGAATTGAACTCTTGTCGCAGCGTCTAGCTGGATCGATTAAACTCCCGTCAGCATTATCTGCAACTTCGGTTGTCAATCAAGAAGTTTCGGGCGCAATAGCTGATGCCTTGAAATCTAGAATGGGCCTTCAAATCACTTACCATTCTCTTTATCGCGATGTAATCAGTACCAGAATTATTTTTCCAATCGAAATTGTTGAAAGTGAAGGTCAGCTATACCTCAGTTCCTACTGTTATACCGCCTCTGACTTTAGAGAGTTCCGAATAGATCGAATTCAAGGAGCAGCGGTTCAAGTAGTTCAACGAGAGATTCCGAAGAAGTCTGTCCAACAATCACGTTTTACCTGCACGATTAAGGTCCTAACTCCAACCCGTGCGGTAGCTGAACGGTTCAAACAAAGTGAACTTCAAGTTAACACTGCCTTTGATTTTGAAACTTACTCATTCCAGTGGATAGAGCGCTCCATCATGGCCTCTGGAAGAGCGCTCTCCTTGCAGTCACCCCCAGATGTTAGAAACTCAATAGCAGTAATGGCTCAAACGATGCTGGATCGTTACAAAGCACGCTGAAATCGCCTACCCATTCAAAGGGATCTGATGTAACCTAGACCTAAATATTAGCCAAGGAGTTAACGTTATGAATTTGGGTCCAAGAGAGATCGTCATCCTTCTCATTGTTGTACTTGTTTTGTTCGGCGCGAAGCGTTTGCCGGATTCAGCCCGCTCACTTGGTCGCTCTATGCGCATTTTCAAGAGTGAAATGAAGGAAATGAAAGCTGATGACGGTGTGATCGAAGAAGACGGCAAAACCGAGAAGTAGATAAATGGCATCTGTTAACGAAGCACGGATGCCCCTTCTAGACCATTTACGCGAATTTCGAAAGCGAGTTCTTCGTTCTGCGATTGCAGTGTTGGTTGCATTTGGTGGAGGGTGGTATTTCTACGATTCAATCATTGTCACCTTAGCTAAACCAGTATGCGACTTAAAAGTTGCCCAGCAGTCTGGTGCAGCTAGTTGTGGTGCGCTATACATCAGTGGTGTTCTTGGTCCACTCGATTTACAGATTAAAGTCGCACTACTAACAGGCATTATTGTCTCAGCTCCATTTTGGCTCTACCAACTTTGGGCCTTTATCGCCCCTGCACTCCATAGAAAAGAAAAACGTACGAGTGTTTTATTCGTTGCAGCGGCAACTCCATTTTTTGCTATGGGTGCCACTCTTGGTTATTTGATTCTTCCAGTTGCAATCAAAGCCCTCTTTGGATTCACTCCTGGCTCTATTAGTAACTTGGTTAGATTTGACGATTACTTAGACTTCGTTCTCAGAGTCATTCTATTTGTTGGACTTGCTTTCGAACTACCAATCTTCCTTCTTACATTTAATTTAATTGGATTTCTTCGCGGTAAGACAATTTTGAAACCATGGAGAATTTGGATCTTCACAATTTTCTTCTTTGTTGCAGCACTTTCACCGACAGCAGATCCTTTGAGCATGATTCTCTTATCTGGACCCTTGATCCTCTTCTACTTTATGGCTGGATTATTAGCGCTGCTGGTAGATCGGCGACGAGATAAGAAAGCAGTGTCCGTCGAAACGGGTGGTTCTGCGATTGAAGCACCAACACCCATTCAGGAATAGCCGATAGGGTCTTCCTATGTGGGCCTTAGTTATCAATCCAGTTTCTGGGCAAGGCAAAGGCGCTCGAATCGGAACCCATGTTGCCGGTTATCTCAATGGCCGAGGGATTCAATATGAAATCATCATTGGACGCAACGGCATAGACCAGGCAGATTTGCTGCAAAGATTCCTTGATCGCAATCCAGATTGCAGTGGTGTTATTGCAGTGGGTGGAGATGGGCTACTTCATCTAGTTCTACAGAAAATTACTCCAGCACAAGTGCCATTAGCTGTGATTCCTGCAGGTACAGGAAATGATTTTGTTCGAACTTTGGGTTGGTCACCCGATGAAGTTGATGCGATTCTTGAAGCAGTCTTGTCTAAGAAACCGCGTTCTGCAGACCTGGGATTAGTAAACGGAGAGTGGTTTGGAGCGGTTTTATCGAGTGGATTTGATGCGATTGTAAATGAAAGAGCGAACTCGATGTCATGGCCAAAGGGGCCAAATAAATACAACGTAGCTATAGCGATAGAACTGCCTAGATTTGCCCCGCGTCATTATGAAATTGTCTTAGATGACCGAACCATATCTACACAGGCGATGCTTATTGCTGTTGCTAATGGTCGTTCTTATGGGGGAGGGATGTTAGTTTGTCCGCAATCAGATATAGCCGATGGCTATTTTGATGTCATGGTTTTGCATCCAGTCTCCAAATTGGAGTTTATAAAGGTTTTTCCAAGGGTTTTCAAAGGAACGCACATCACTCATCCAGCAGTTGAAATCGTTCGTAGTAAGAGTGTGAAAATCACAGCCGATGCAGTGGCATATGCTGATGGTGAACGAATAGGGCAACTACCTATTAGCGCTCAATGTATGCCAGGTGCTCTCATGACGTGGATGCCATGACAACCCCAGCAGAGAAATTCGCCGCCGCTAAAGTTCGTAATCAGTATAAAGAAACTACGGCTTTCGTTCAGAGTTTTGATTTCGAGTTTGATCCCTTTCAGGTTGCTGCTTGTCACGCGGTTGAAGAGGGGAGTGGTGTTCTAGTCGCCGCCCCAACTGGTGCTGGAAAGACTGTTGTCGGTGAATTTGCCGCCCACTTAGCTCTTAAATCTGGTAAGAAGTGTTTCTACACCACACCTATTAAAGCTCTTTCAAATCAGAAGTACTCCGAGTTTGTTGCAATGTTTGGTGAAGATCGAGTCGGTCTGCTCACTGGAGACACGAGTATTAATGGTGAAGCAGATGTATTAGTTATGACAACTGAGGTTTTGCGCAATATGCTCTATGCCGGTTCCAATACTTTAACTAACTTGGGTTATGTCGTGATGGATGAAGTCCACTATTTGGCTGACAAATTCCGCGGCGCCGTTTGGGAAGAAGTCCTGATTCACTTAATGGAGAGTGTTCAAGTGATTTCACTATCAGCAACAGTTTCAAATGCAGAAGAGTTTGGTGAATGGTTGGCTGAGGTCCGAGGCAATACCCAAGTCATCGTCAGTGAAATTCGCCCTATACCGCTCTATCAGCATGTTCTTATCGGGAATCGACTTCTGGATCTTTTTGAAAAGCCGGGACAGATAAACCCCGAGATCTTGCGACGAGAGCGTGAAGCTGTGCGCAAAGCATCTTTGAGCAGAAATCGACGCGGAAGATTTAATGAAGCTCAAGATCGTTTATCTCGAGCCGACATCATCGAAAGGCTTGCTAATCAAGATTTATTGCCAGCCATCACTTTCATCTTCTCCAGAGTGGGCTGCGATGCAGCCGTTAAACAATGCCTGCACGCGGGATTACGTTTGACTTCCACACAAGAACGTGAAGAGATCCGCGCAACAGCTCTCAAATACACTCAAAACATTGCAGAAGAAGATTTAGAAGTTTTAGGTTTTGATGATTGGCTCACTGCGCTAGAACGTGGAATTGCAGCTCACCATGCTGGGCTCTTACCAAGTTTTAAATCTGCTGTTGAGGAGCTTTTCCAAAAAGGTCTCATCAAGGCCGTATTTGCCACTGAAACTCTGGCACTTGGAATCAATATGCCCGCTCGAACTGTTGTCTTGGAAAAGTTGATCAAATACAACGGCGAATCTCACGTGCCAATCACTCCAGGGGAGTACACACAGCTCACAGGACGTGCAGGTCGCCGCGGAATTGATATTGAAGGTAATGCCGTCATTCAGTGGTCGCCAACTGTTGATTCTGCGTCAGCTGCTGGTTTGGCTTCCACGCGAACATATCCTTTGCGTTCTTCTTTTGCACCAACATACAACATGTCGATTAATCTTATTTCAAGATTTGGTCGTGAACGCGCTAGGCATTCTCTAGAATCTTCCTTTGCACAATTTCAGGCAGATCGCGCAGTAGTTGGTTTATCTAGGCAAATTGCCAAGAATGAAGGTGCGATTGAAGAACTACTTTCACAAGCTGTATGCCACTTAGGAGATTTTCTAGAATACGCTGGAATTCGTCGTGAAATCAAAGAGGTAGAGACTCTTCTCTCTAAGCGAGATCACAAAAAGAGTTTTGATAACAGACAACGCGCGCGTTTAGAGGGTGACCTCTCTGATTTGCGCAAGGGATTGCGCAATCACAGCTGCCATGCTTGTGCTCAACGCGAGGATCACTCACGTTTTGCTGAAAAAGCCGCACGACTTAACCGTGAGAATGAGGGTCTTCACGCACGTGTTCAAAGTCGCACACACGTTATTGCGAAAACATTTGATCAAATTTGCCAGGTACTAACCCACCTTGACTATATAGAGGGAGAGAAGCCAACAACTCAAGGCAAGATACTCACAAAGATCTATGCTGAATCTGATCTGCTTTTGACTGAAGCAATACGGCGCGGAGTCTTAGATGACCTTAACGCTCCTGAACTCCTCTCGGTTGTTTCCACAATGATTTTTGAATCCCGAAATGCTGACAATGTTGCTCCTAAAATGCCGAGTCCACGCGTATCAAACGCCCTTGCTGATGTTATTTCTATATGGTCTGAGTTAGAAGAGCTTGAAACCGAGTATGGAGTTGAGACACAGCGCCAACCCGATGCTGGTTTCTGTTGGGTTTCCTATCGTTGGGCAAATGGCAACTCACTGCAAAACGTTCTCAAAGGAACTGATATGTCAGTTGGAGACTTCGTGCGCTCAACTAAGCAGTTATCTGATCTGCTTAATCAAATCGCTGGCGCAAGTGAAAAGCTTCGTCCAGTATGCAAAGATGCCGTTAAGCGCATCGACAGGGGAGTAGTTGCATTCCTTATGGGGGATTTATGACATTAATGCTTCTTGATAGCGCATCGCTTTGGTATCGCGCCTACTACGGAATGCCTGACACGCTCACAGCACCTGATGGAACACCAGTAAATGCAATTCGTGGTTATGTGGATATGACTTCAAGGCTGCTATCTGTTTATAAACCAAATCGGTTGGTTGCATGCCTGGATGGGGATTGGCGTCCGAGTTGGAGAGTGGAACTTTTCCCGGATTACAAAGCAAATAGATTAGAGGAAGAGGGCGATGAAGAAGAGGAGCCAGAGACCCTGACGCCACAAATTCCTATTCTCTTGGACCTGTTAGATCTCTTTGGGATCCCAGTAGTGGGCGTTGATGACTATGAAGCTGATGACGTTATGGCAACGTATGCTGAAGCTGAAAAGGGCCCGATTCGAATTGTTACAGGAGATAGAGATCTATTTCAAATGGTTGATGACAAGCGTGATATCAAAGTTGTCTATTTAGCTAAAGGAATTTCACAGCATGATTTAGTTGATTATGCATACGTTGCGAATAAGTATGGGATTCCTGGAGATCGTTACGCACTCTTTGCAATGTTTCGCGGAGATCCATCTGATGGGTTGCCAGGGGTTCGAGGCATTGGCGAGAAAGGAGCAGCGTTAATTGCAAACGCTTTTGAGAATGTCGATGACGCATTAGCAGGTGCACACGCAGCCCATGATTCGCTTCCACCAGCTTTAGCTAAAAAGATCATCGCTGGCTCTGATTATCTAAGGATTGCACCAACCGTTGTCCAAGTGGCCCGCAATGCACCTCTTCCTCAAATAGATTTATCAATGCCAAAAGCGCCACAAGATCTATCTGAGATTTATCAATTCAAGGAACGCTATGGATTAGGCGCCAGCGTTGATCGTTTAATCAGTGCTCTGGGGTGGTAAACCTTCTTCTATCCGCCCTCAGCGGACTACTTCTTAGCGCAGCTTTTGAACCGATTGCATTGTGGTGGTTGGTACCAATTGCCATTGCATTAGAGATGTATGCACTATCAAGAAGTGAACGAAGATTCCTGAGTGTTCTTGCCTTTGCGCTCACATTTAATCTTGTTTTGCTGCATTGGACCAGCATCTTTGTGGGCTCGCTCCCATGGATCATCCTTGCCACAGGATTAACACTGTTCTATCTACCCTTAGTTTTAGTTAAACGTCTTGGAATCTCCTTTTTCCCATTGATATTTATTGTCTTAGAAGAAACACGAAATCATTTCCCTTTTCAAGGCTTTGGTTGGGCAAGAATCGCTTATTCACAAGCCGATGCACCTTATGCAAAGCTTGCAACTCATGGGGGAGCGGTGGCGCTTTCAGCCATTACCGTCCTCATTGGACTATCGATCTATCATTTGTCGCAAAAGAACTTGAAGATATTGATTCTTTTGCCTATAGCACTTGTTCTCATTCCAATAAATGTGGAAACAGTCGGAACAACGAAAGCTTTTCTTATCCAAGGAAATGTTCCACAATTGGGTTTAGATTTTAATTCAAGAGCTAAAGAAGTTTTCAATAAGCATGTCAAAGAAACTAATGATGCATTGAAAACTAATAAGAAAGTCGATTTCATTCTTTGGCCTGAAAATGCAGTAGATGTTGATCCATTTAGAGATCCAGAGATATTCGAGACACTAAATACTTTCACAGCACCTTTAATCGTTGGTGCGATTGTTAATCGAGATAAGGAAATTCTCAATACCTCAATATTGTGGACAAAAGAGGCGCAGAATGTCTATGTGAAACAACATCTGACACCTTTTGGGGAATATATCCCATTGCGCTCACTCGCCTCAAAAATATCGCCACTAGTTGATGATGTCCGCGACTTTAGCCCCGGAGATGAATCGACAATATTTACCATTGGCGCTGCAAAGATCGCACCGATTATCTGCTTCGAATTACTCGATGATCAGATCCTTCAGGATGGAGCAAAATCATCGAATGTTTTGGTTGTGCAAACAAATAGTGCAACCTTTGGAGATTCGGCAGAAAGTGCCCAGCAACTGCAAATAACGCGGATTCGAGCTATTGAACATTCTCGAAATATTCTTTCAGTGTCGACAACTGGATATTCGGCAGTTATTGATTACAACGGTAAAGTTAAGCAAAAGACTCAAATGGGAACTGCCGAGCATCTTTATGCCGAAGTTGATCTAATTTCGAGCACATCACCAAGGGATCGATATGGGGATTGGGCCTTAATAATCACGCTTATCTGGCTTCTTTTAGTTGCCCGTGGTGGGTATATATACCGCCGATAAGTAGCATTATGTAAAGTTATGCGAACTCGGATATGGGTGGACAGGAGCAAATCAGGTTCCTATCCCCGTGCGCGCCATCGACGCGGCCGACCGGTGGCCAATATTTACCCCTCAATCCTATGATTTCACCGCTTACAAGACCACTGCGCGCTGACGGAAGCCCGCCCTTTTCTCGTGTGTACCAACGGTCCCAATCACCTGCCACAACACTTTCTATGGTGTGTGGAGCTTGACGCAAAGCCGACTCCTCCACTGAAATCTTGCCATCCATAATCTCGGTGATTTCATCGTGGATAGCAGTCATTGCATCTATAAAGCGATCGATTTCGGCGATATCTTCACTCTCGGTTGGCTCAATCATAAAAGTTCCAGCGACAGGAAAACTCATTGTTGGTGCGTGGAATCCGTAGTCCATTAAGCGCTTGGCAATGTCATCCACTGTTACGCCACTTATCTTGGTGATCTCTCTCAAATCCAAAATGCATTCATGAGCAACACGTCCGTGTTCGCCTGTATAAAGAACTGGGAACATTGGATTCAACTTTGCTGCCATGTAGTTAGCAGACAAAATCGCGATAGATGTTGCCAGAGTGAGTCCTTCCCCACCCATCATGCGAATGTATGCCCATGAAATAGGCAAAATACTGGCAGAACCAAATGGCGCACCACTAATTGGTCCCGGTCCACTTGCAGGCCCTGCTAATTCATCCATCGGATGATTAGGTAGAAAAGGAGCTAAGTGAGCACGGCAAATAACCGGCCCAACACCTGGTCCCCCGCCTCCGTGTGGAATACAAAAAGTCTTATGTAGATTCAAATGCGAAACATCTGCACCAAATTTTCCTGGTTGAGCTAAACCTACTAATGCATTCAAGTTTGCACCATCAACGTAAACCTGGCCACCCGCATCATGGACAAGTCCGCATAGTTCGGTAATCGCAGACTCAAAAACTCCATGCGTGGATGGATATGTGACCATGATGGCTGCCAGAGTTGAGGAATATTGCGTGATCTTTGCCTTTATATCCTCAATGCTTACATTTCCATGTTCATCACACTCGATGACAACTACCCGCATTCCAGCCATGACTGCACTCGCTGCATTCGTGCCGTGAGCAGATGATGGAATCAAACAAATAGTGCGTCCTTGATCTCCGCGAGAATCGTGGTAGTTGCGAATAGCTAAAAGACCAGCAAACTCCCCCTGGCTTCCGGCATTTGGTTGCAAGGAGACTGCGTCATAGCCAGTGATCTTTACTAACCAATCTGAAAGTTGGGCTATCAATTCTCTTGAACCTAAATTTTGTTTTGCTGGTGCAAATGGATGCAAGGAAGAAAACTCAGGCCATGACACAGCTTCCATCTCAGTTGTGGCGTTGAGCTTCATTGTGCAAGAACCCAATGGAATCATGGTGCGATCGAGCGCTAAATCACGATCAGAGAGTGTGCGCAGATAGCGCAGCATCGATGTTTCAGATCGCATGGTGTTAAAGATTGGGTGGCGCAAATATGTAGTTGTACGGGTTGCAAAATCAGGAATAGATTTACCATCAACCCCTACTGCCCCACCACCAAATACTTCACAGAGATCTACGAGCATTTTTGCATCTGTTGTTTCATCGAGTGAAACACCCACATGTGTGCCATCAACAATTTTCAAATTAATCTTTCTCGCTTCGGCCTTTTTGTGCAGCTCCGATGCATCCTTGACTTCGATTAGTAAAGTGTCGAAGTAGTTTGTATGAATAACCTTGTGCCCAGATGATGCAACAGACTTTGCTAACTCTTGTGTCTGTCTGTTTACACGGGATGCAATAATCTTTAACCCTGCTGGTCCGTGCCACATCGCATAGAAGGCACTCATCACTGCCAAGAGAACTTGAGCGGTGCAAATATTGCTGGTGGCTTTATCCCGGCGGATATGTTGCTCACGAGTTTGTAGCGCTAAACGAAATGCCGGATTTCCATGGGAATCAACACTCTGCCCGATTAAACGCCCCGGCAAAGATCGCTCTAAACCTTCGCGAACCGACATGAAACCTGCGTGTGGTCCACCAAAGCCCATCGGAACTCCAAAGCGCTGGGCCGAACCAACGGCAATGTCTGCGCCCCACTCCCCTGGTGCTTTTAAGAGTGTGAGTGCAAGTAAATCTGTGGCTGCTATGAGTAAACCCTCTTTTGCATGAACCCAAGTTGCGAGCCCGCTGTAATCAATAATCTCACCCTGCGTATTTGGGTATTGAACGAGTGCCCCGAAGACTTCAGGATCCGACGGCGACTTTGAAAGATCAACGATTTTAACCCTTATGCCCTGCGGTTTAGCTCGCGTTTGCACAACTGCGATAGTTTGTGGATGAACGTTGATATCGATCAGAAATACAGCATCATCACTACCCTTATAAACCCGACGGGCTAGCGTCATAGCCTCGGCTGCTGCTGTGCTTTCATCCAGCATTGATGCATTTGAAATAGATAGGGCTGTTAAATCACAGACCACGGTTTGAAAAGCAAATAGAGCTTCTAATCGCCCCTGGGAAATCTCTGCTTGATACGGCGTGTAAGCGGTATACCACGCTGGGTTTTCTAAAACGTTTCGCATAATTACTGGTGGAGTAATTGTCCCGTAATAGCCAGTACCAATAGCGTTGCGATAAACATCATTCTTATCTGCAAGTGCGCGAAGTTCTGCAATAACATCGACTTCATTCAGAGGCGTAGGTAAGCTTTGACTTAACTTTTGGGTGATTGCAATATTTTGTGGAACAACATCTGCAATGAAATCTGCCATCGATGAATAACCAAGTTCCATTAACATGGTTTGTGCTTGATCCTCAGAAGGACCTATGTGTCGACGTGAAAACGCGTCGTAATCAACCATGGACTATCTACCCCTACTCATACAAACGGACCCTGAGCGGCCCGAACGGGGTAAGAATAAGTCCTTTTAAGCGCCTTTGCTCTTTCGACGTAGCGAGAGCTCGTCGTTAGATGCGACACCTACGCTTTGGCCGGTGATTTCACCCTGCAACAGCGAGAGTGAACCCTCCACCTCATGCCACACCTTTCCCACTGCTATACCAAAAACACCTTGCCCACCGGCCAGCAAGTCAATGATTTCATCAGCACTTGCGCACTCATAGATAGATGCACCATCACTCATCAATGTCATGCTCTCGAGCTCGGTTACTCCCCTGCTGCGAAGATGATCAACAGCGGTACGAATGTTTTGAAGTGATACGCCAGCATCAAGTAAGCGCTTAACAATTTTTAATACCAGGATGTCTCTAAACCCATAGAGTCTTTGTGTTCCGGAGCCACTCGCAGTTCTGATGCTTGGCTCTACCAAACCGGTGCGTGCCCAATAATCTAACTGGCGGTATGTGATACCGGCGGCAGAGCATGCAGTAGCGCCGCGGTAGCCAATTTCTAATTCATGGGAAGTCACGGGGAAACTCGTTTCTCTTGGGGAGTGATGTAAATCTAGGGCAGCCAGCCCCGCCATTCAATCACCGACACGGTCGAAACCTCTACTAGAGATTGAGGGTTTAGGGCCCTAGCCCGCAAAATCCTCAGGGTTAATCTGATCTAAAAACTCTCTAAAGCGCTCAACTTCCTGGTTCTCATCCCCTGGCGCTGCCTCGGCTGGGATCTCGATTCCTATTTCATCGAGTAGCTCGGAGCTAGCCAAAATATTGGCCGCTGCCCGCAGCGCCAAAGCAATGGCATCTGAGGGTCTGGCAGAGATGGTGTGGGTGATGTCTGCGCTATCTCTGACAATGAGGTTGGCATAAAAGACGCCCTCATCTATGTGGGTTACGTGGATCGCGGTTAATGTGGCATCGAGTGCTTCAACAATGTTTTGAGTTAAATCATGAGTTAAGGGGCGCGGCGGCTGAACGCCTTGCTGAGCAAAAGCGATAGCTGTTGCCTCAACAGCCCCAACCCAGATAGGCAGGAATCGTGTCCCATCAATCTCTTTAAGTAAGACGATGGGTTGATTTGAAGGCATTTCGACTCGAACGCCGATGACCTCCATAGATATCATCATTGGTTATGAACGAAGGCGATGAAGTCCGCCGCGAACAAGGGCTGCGTGAAGACGAATTGAAAGTGATGCGATCTCTTTTTGCACTTCTTGCGCACGGGCCTTTGAGTCAGCACCCTTCTGACGAGTGAGCGGTGTGATTACCTGTTCAATTAAACCGATCTCGCGATCTGCTGCTGATTTAAATGAGCGCAAGTGACGCGCTTCAATTCCAAAGCCAGCCATCTCTGTTACGGCCTTAGCAATTGCTAGTGCATCACCGTCATAGTGACGACCGCGAATGGTGATCAGGCCATAGCCCTCTAATTCAACAAGTTGATCTTCTTTGAGCCCTGAGTTCTTCAATAGCTCATCGCGAGATAGACGCATCTCAGAGACTTCACCAAAGGTGCTCGGTGCCATCTCGCCATCAATCGTTGCTAGACCAAGAGTTGGACGGGGTGCAGGAACTGACCCTGTGGCCGCCGGAACAAGGCCACGATCAATGGCATCTAAATTATCTTTAATGACTTTGAGAGGTAAGTACTGATCGCGCTGTGCAAGTAGGACATAGCGCAGACGTTCTAGATCAGAGGTGGTGAATTTGCGATAACCCGATGGTGTTCGCTGCGGCTCAATCAAACCTTCGGATTCAAGGAAGCGAATCTTAGAGATTGTTATATCTGCAAAATCTGGACGAAGTCTGTTTAGTACTTCACCAATGCTCAGATACGCGCGAGCTGGAACTGCCATTGTGATTCTCCCCTAATTATTTTCTGCCAGAGACAAATAGCAGATGGAACTTGCCAATTTGAATCTGATCTCCGGAATGTAAAACGATTTCTGTTACTGAAGAGTTGTTAACGTAAGTGCCATTCAATGAACCACTGTCTTTGAGAGAAAATCCTGAAGAGGTACTTTCAATCTTTGCATGTGACCTTGAGACAGTTATATCGTCTAAGAAAACATCACTGCCAGATGAGCGACCAATGCTTGCGCCTTCAGAGGTAATCAAAAATCTAGAGCCGAGATTTGATCCACGGTTAATAATCAACATCGCTTTTTCTGCAGACTGTGCGATTTCTTCGATAATGCTGCGATCTGCTGCTGGGACAGTGGCTAGAAACTCATCAAGAGCTCCAGCTGAGGAATCACTGGTCGTGCGCAGACCTAGGTGCAAAGTGCTGGTGAGTTCGCTGGGCCTTTGTTCTGCCTTCACTTATCTCTCCTCCTTCACCGTCAACCTGAGGCTGACACTAAAGGGGTGAGAGGCTTTGGTCAAGCCGTGATTTGGCCGTAACCGGAGGCGTCCATGAGGTCGGAAGGCGTACCTGCTACCTCAACCTTGACCAACCAGCCCGCGCCATATGGATCGCTGTTGACTAGCTCTGGAGTTTGGGAAAGTGCGCCGTTAATTTCACTGACAACGCCGCTAACTGCTGCGAAAATCTCAGATACTGACTTTGTAGATTCGATTTCCCCGCAGACTCTGCCCGCAGTTAGTGTTTCGCCAATTTTTGGTAGTTGAACATAGACGATGTCACCGAGTGCTTCTTGGGCAAAGTCAGTGATTCCCATTGTGTAGAGATTTCCAGTTGCACTTACCCACTCATGCTCTTTTGTGTACTGCAAACCTTCAGGGATTAACGACACGTGTTCCTCTCATCTGCGAAAAGCCTTCGCGTCCGTAACTCATACCTGTCGCAATGTAGAGGGCTATTCCCCAAATGGCAAAGCTCCATCCCAGAACAAAGGCGATAGTTCCGAGAGATGTATCACTTTTTGCTAAAAGTAAAAATGGGAAGGCATACATCAGGTTGAAAGTGGCAGCCTTGCCAAGAAAGGTGACGGTAAAGGGTGCTAATCCTTTCGATTTCATCATCAGAGTTATCACACCTAGCAGTAGGTCGCGGGCAATGAGTAAGATGATAATCCAAGCCGGAACGATGTCTCGAATCAAAAAGACAATCAGGATCGTCACAATGTATAGACGATCAATTGCTGGATCTGCTAACTCCCCAAAGCGAGAAGTTTGATTCCAGGCTCTAGCTAACTTGCCATCGAAGTAATCAGTGGCTCCCCCAATAGCTAAAACCACGATGGCCCAGCCATCTGCCTCAATAGAAAGAGTCAGATAAACAAATAGTGGGATACCTAAAAATCGTAGAAAGGTTAAAGCATTGGGAACGGAAAGCAGCGATGAATTCATTCTCTACTCCCGCTCTTTAACCCTGATTGCCACTTGCACTGGAGTGCCAGGAAATGAGAACTCCTCACGCAATCTGCGTTCTATAAAGCGACGGTATGATGCCTCAATCCAGCCATTAGAAAAGACTACAAATTTCGGTGGAGCGATTCCAGCTTGGGTGGCGTAGTAGACCTTTGGTTGTTTGCCCCCACGAACCGGAGGCGGCGTTGCTCCTATTAGAGCGCCGAGGAATGAGTTGAGCTTGGCTGTTGGAACACGCTTTTCCCAACTATCAAGGGCGGTACGAAGCGCCGGGGCCAAGCGATCTCGATGCCATCCTGTCTTGGCGGCCACGTTTACACGTTGTGCCCACTCCACTTGGTCGAGGTGGCGATCAATCTCTCGGTCTAACTGATCACGGCGATCCTCATCAACTAAATCCCACTTATTCATCACGATTACCATGGCTTTTCCAGACTCTTCCACCATCGTGATAACGCGCAAGTCCTGCTCGGTGATTGGCTCTGATGCATCCAGCACGACGACTGCGACCTCGCAACGCTCAAGCGCTGTCTGTGTTCGAAGAGATGCGTAGTAATCAGTACCCGACGCTTGGTTAGCACGCTTTTTTAATCCCGCAGTGTCGATAAATCTCCAGATCGATCCGCCGAATTCAATCAACTCATCAACAGGATCTCTTGTAGTTCCCGCGACATCATCGACGATAGATCTGTTCTCTCCAGCTAAGGCATTAAGTAGCGATGACTTACCAACATTAGGTCTACCAATAAGTGCAACCTTGCGATAACCATCTTGTGTTTGTGCTCCCCCAACTTCAGGTAGCTCAGCAACAATATGATCAAGTAAATCTCCAGAACCACGGCCATGCAACGCTGAAACAAAATATGGTTCACCTAATCCCAACGACCATAAACCATGTGCTTCAGACTCTTCTCGTTCACCATCAACTTTATTACCAATCAAAATCAAAGGCTTTTTCGCTTTACGCAAATGCTGAACCAAGATGTCATCTTCATCTAATGCACCGACTTGCGCGTCAACAACAAATGCCAAAACATCAGCTTCCTGCATTGCGATCTCGGCGCCAGCACTTACCTGAACTGAGATACCGTCAGGTTTTGCTTCCCAACCGCCGGTGTCCATAATGATGAAGCGACGCCCACCCCATTCACATTCGTATTGAATACGATCGCGTGTAACACCAGGTGTGTCTTCAACAATTGCTTCTCTGCGTCCCAAGAAGCGGTTAATCAAAGTTGATTTACCCACGTTAGGGCGCCCTAATATTGCAACGATAGGCAATCCAAGAAGTGAGCGCTGTCGAAGTAACTCCCAAATTCGTTCAACGGTTTCATCAAGATTCAAATTCGTTGAATCCACCTCCACGGCGTCAAATGCCATGGCTAGAGGGGAAACTGTGCGAGTAGAGTCAATAGAATCGCGGTTTTCTAGTGAGGTCTTAACATCGACGCTTTTATCATCTGTCTCATTCTCGCGACGAAATGCACGGGCGTCTAAATCAGCGGTTAAATAGATCTTTAGGGCTGCATCTGGAACTACTACCGTTCCAATATCGCGTCCTTCAACAACGATTCCACGTGGAGCCTGCGAAATAATCTTGCGCTGTATTCCTAAGAGTTCTTCGCGAATCTGCGGCATTGCACTGATGCGACTTACATTCTCAGTCACCGATGTTCCACGGATTGCATGAGTTATTTGTGTGTCACCTGCAAATACATCTGGCAAATTGGGATCTGAAACAAATCTAATCGGTGCACTCTTCAGCGCCTTGAGAATTTCTGCAGCTTCAATGCAATTGTTTTCTAATGCAACCCAGGTTACGGCGCGATAGAGCGCACCTGTATCTAGATAATTCCAACCAGCACGAATTGCAATTGCTTGAGATGTACTTGACTTTCCTGCGCCACTCGGGCCGTCGATTGCTACCACTATGCCCATATGATGAGCCTACTTCTATTTACGAACCGGATGAACGTTCCATCCGATCGATGAGAGATGATTTGATAACTTAACGGCATCTTCTGCAGAAAGTGCCAAAGTGATTAATGCATTGAGTTGACCTGGTGAGTGTTCAATAACTAAATCTTCAACGTTTACTGACATTGCGGCGCATTCATTAAAGATTGCACCTAATTGACCGGGTTTGTCGTCAATAACGATAGGAACATATGTGTATTCACGCGCTTTTCCGCCATGTTTACCTGGAATGAGATTTCGTCCATCACGACCTATGCGCATAATTGCTGCAATCTTTTCTTGATCATCAACTGCATCAATCATTGCGCCAATCTCGTTGTGCAATTTCGTCAGTAATCCTTTGATTTCGTGGGAATTCGAATTAATGATCTCTTTCCATAAATTCTCATCCGATGCCGCAATGCGCGTTGTGTCGCGAAGTCCAGCTCCAGCAAGATCTAGCCATTCAGGGGCAACGCCATGAAGCGAGCCCGCCAAGAGTGTGGCGGTGATCTGCGGCAGGTGAGAAACTCTGGCTACGGCTGCATCATGAGAAGCCGCATCTAGTTCGACGCAGGTGGCTCCAAGGAGTTGAACCAACGACTTCACTTTGGATATTGCCTCAGGATCGGTTTTAGCATCCGGTGTGATGATCCAGCTCCTAGAAAGAAATAGGTCAGCTCGCGCAGACTCTGCTCCCCCGACTTCGCGGCCAGCCATTGGGTGCGTTCCTACAAATTGCCTCAAAGGAAGCTCTGATGCCTTAACCTTTTCTAAAGGTTCAACTTTGACACTACAAACATCCATAAACGTTGAGCTTGGGTTTAGTGCATACTGCTCGTTTATGACCTGGGAAAGGGCTCTGAGCGGCGTCGCCAGAATAATTAGCTCCGGCTCGGAAATTGTGATTGCCCCTGTTAAATCCTGTGCTAAAGCTTGATTACGGCTATCCACATCAATCATTTCGACAGCTATGTTTTTGGCTGCAAGTGCCAATCCGATGGAGGTGCCGATAAGGCCAGCCCCCACAATTCGAACCGAGTGAACCATTACTGAGCTATATCTCGGCGCAGGGCTACTGCCCCATGTAGATAGATATGAATGATCTCTTCATGGCTCTTGCCACTCTCAACGTGCAACATCGCTCGGATAACCATCGCTAAGGCCCCTGGAACATCAACCTCGACTGAGCCAATCAGTGGCACTGAGGCAAAACCAATTTCCCGACACGCAGCTGCCGGGAAGGCTGCCGTTAAATCTCGAGTCGATGTGAAAAAGACCGAGACAACATCGCTTGGTCTCAAGGTGTTGGCGTCCAAAATCGCCTGGATCAACTCTTTAACCCCTGCGGCTATTGCCTCTGGGGTATTTGCGCTCACTTGAGTGGCGCCTCGTATAGCTCTGATCGACATGGGATAAGGGTACCTTTCTCGGTCACTTTTTCGCTCGATTTTGAATGCTTCTAAGGTAGTAAAAGTATTTATCGATAAAACCATTTTACGATAATTCTTCCACTTGGCCTGCTGATCTACTCCCTCATAACTCAAATTGTTATTATCGATTTATCGACACTAAGAGGCACTCTTGTACCTATTGAATATCGATATATTGCTATTCCTCCAAACGATTATCGATAAACAGATTTAACTGTATTTGACCTATTATCGATTTAGCGTAAAGACGTTAAAGCCCTAAAACGTTACGTAGATTTGTTAATTCTCCTTCATTCAGGTTTCGCCAGCGCCCCTCTGGGGTGTCTCCCAAGGAGATCGGACCGAAGTGAGTTCGGATCAGTCGAAGGACCTGAACATCGACTGCCTCCATGAGCCGGCGAATAATGTGGTACCTGCCCTCGTGAATCGAGACTTCGAGCCAGGTTGGCGAGAGCTCTTTATAGGTCAAAACCCGACCCATTCCATCCTCTAATTCGATGCCTTTGAGCAGAATTTTATCGATTCCGGTCGGCAGCTTTCCCTCGTGTTCGATGATGTAGGTCTTTTCCAGGCCAAAAGATGGGTGCGTAGCGCGGAAAGTTAGATCCCCATCATTGGTCAAAAGGATCAATCCTTCGGAGTCTTTATCGAGTCGCCCGACGTGGAAAAGTCGCTCTTTTCGAAGGTCGATGAAATCACTCAAAGATGGGCGGCCATCTGGGTCATACATGGTTGACAAAACACCTTTAGGTTTATGAAGTACTAAATAAGACTTAGACACAGAACGTGTAATTGTCTCACCATCTAGCATGACTTGAACTAATTCAGGGTCAAATTTAGAACCCATCTCGCGAATCGTTAATCCATCTACGGAAACTCGGCCAGATTCAATGAGCTCATCTGCACCACGGCGGCTGGTAATACCCGCATCTGCAATTATCTTATTAAGGCGCATCTGGCCCATGGCTATCCTCCCGACAGTCAGGGGTCAAGGATAGCGCGGATGCTAGTCAGTTAGCGAATCAAGGATTTCATCTAGGCCATCCAAGTTAGGCAGATATGGGGCCAAGGCAGGCAGATCCTCTAGGGAGTTAAGCCCTAAACGCTCAAGAAAATAGCTGGTGGTCTTGTAAAGGATCGCCCCACTCTCATGTTCAATACCCGACTCCTCCACCAGACCTCGAGCCACCAAGGTCTTCATAACTGCCTCGACATTAACCCCGCGAATAGCTGAAACACGCGCCCGTGAGACTGGTTGGCGATAAGCAATAACGGAGAGAGTCTCGAGGGCAGCTTGGGTTAAGCGAGACTGCTGGCCATCTAGAACGAACTTTTCAACGGCCGTGTTGTAGTCAGGGTTGCTATAGAAGCGCCATCCCCCGTTGATTTTACGAAGGGAGAAACCTCGATCATCATAGGTAGTGACCAGGTGGGCTAGGGCCACTTCAACCTCATCAACGCTCTTCTCTAGAACCTGGGCTAAAATGATCTCTGAAACAGGCTCATCAACGACCATTAGGATCGCTTCGATAGAACGCTCAACTTCTACATTAGACATTCGCACTACCTTCTGTTGATTCGTCATCTTCTAAAACTACGGGTATATCAAACTCATCAGTTACTTCTACTTCACCAGAATCTGAACTGGTCCAGGAGATCTGCAGCTCTCCCAGGGCTATTACCTGGTCAAAGCGCAAAACCCCTTGGCGATAGAGATCGAGCAGTGCCAGGAAGCGAGCGACAACCACCAAAACGTTCTCTGCATCTGATACTAAATTTCTAAAACTCATCGACTTAGATCTGCGCAAAGCCTCAATGACTACTCGAGACTCTTCTGCAACGCTGACCATTTGTTGGTAGAGATGCGCAGTACTTACAACAGGTGAAACTTTAGGAGTCAGCACGCGTTCGGCGATGGCGGCAAAGCGTTGTGGCCCCACTCCGATGAGTACTTCAGGAAGCAGAGCGCTCAACGTCGGATCCAGAGCGACAACACGCGGGAAGAACTTATCGGCCGTAGTGATGCGCTCGCTAAAGGTTGCCGCAATCTCTTTGAAAGCTCGGTACTGAAGCAGACGGGCAAAGAGAATGTCGCGGGCTTCAAGCAGGGCTAGATCTTCCTCATCATCTACCTCACCACTTGGCAATAGCCTTGCCGCTTTCAAATCTAACAAGGTTGCAGCCACAACTAGGAATTCAGTGGCCTGATCCAAGCGCCAACCCTCTCCTGAGGCCTCCAAGGCCCTAATAAAGGCTATGAATTCATCAGTTACCAGGCTCAGAGAGACCTCAGTGATATCCATCTTGTGACGAGAGATAAGTTGGAGGAGCAGGTCAAAAGGACCATCGAAGTTATTGAGGTGGACAGAGAACGCGCCTGCTACGGCGTTCACATCCTTTGACTCCTCCAGTGATAAATCCATGGCGCCACCCTACTTCACAGTTGCTCCAGTTCTAGGGAGCGCGTAGGCTCGCGCCAATTCACTGAAAAGAGGTTTGACGCTTGAACGCTAAATCGACAAAGCAAGAAGATGTAGCAACTACTGCAACTCTTCTAGGCAAAAAAGCCTCAAGTATCCCCACACCACCTCCCATCAAAGAGCATGGAAATGCAAAAGTAGTAGCGATCTTCAACCAAAAAGGTGGAGTCGGTAAAACAACTACAACGATTAATCTTGGTGCATCCCTTGCCGAGATGGGTCGTCGCGTTCTACTGGTGGATTTTGATCCTCAAGGTGGTCTCTCACTTGGTCTAGGTGTTAATGCCCATTCACTTCCATTAGAACAAACTGTTTATTACGCACTGATGACTCCAACTGCAAATGTCGATTCAATCGTTCTCAAATCTGCAGTGCCAGGCCTTGATTTCTTACCTGCCAATCGCGACCTTGGAACAGCTGAAACAACACTTGGCGCCGAAATTGGTGGCCAGCAATATCTCAAGCGAGCTTTGGGTTCTGTGCGCGATTACTACGATGTCATTTTGATTGATTGCCAACCAACAATGGGACAGTTAACAATTAACGCCCTGGTTGCAGCCGATGAAGTTATCGTTCCTTTGCAATGTGAATATTTCGCACTTCATGGCTTCATTGAGCTTAAAGGTAACTTGGACAAGGTTAAAAACTTTCTTAATCCAAATCTGCGACTTGTTGGTATTTTGGCAACAATGTATGACAAGAAGACTTCTCATAACCGCCAGGTTCTAGAGCGTATTCTGGAGCAGTTCCCACAAGATGTATTTGAAACAATTATTGCAAAGACAATTCGTTTCCCTGAAACAACTGTTGTTGGTGAACCAATCACCACATATGCAACCAGCTCAGGTGGCGCAGCTTCATATCGCCGTCTAGCGAGAGAACTTATTGCCCGAGGAGGCGCACGATGACACGCAGAGCTAATCTTCCAGGTGCTGATGAACTTTTCCGTTCAACTGCCCCAGCGTTAAGTGCAGTCCCTGCACAATCTGAAAATGCTGCCCCGCTTGTGCCACCAGCAATTACAACTCCGAAAGCCCCATCAAGTAAAAAGGGTGTTCGCACAATCGCTCGACGTCGCGTGACAACAGTAGATCGTTCACCTTCTGGTCGTGAGCGCCATGATGAAAAAATTACAGTCTATCTTTCTCCTGATGAACTCTTTGAATTAGATCAAGCCCGTTTGCAACTTCGTGGAGATCTTGGATTAGCTGTTGATCGCGGTCGCATTGTTCGCGAATCAATTGCTGTCATCATTGCTGATCTTGAAGCAAAAGGTGATCAAAGTATTCTTGCCCGCCGTTTGCGCGGACTCTAAGAACTACTAACCGCGTGCTCGAGGATGAGCAAGTGAATAACTCTCTCGAACTTTATCGATAGTTATAAGCGTATATATCTGCGTTGTTGTGACCGAGGCATGTCCCAATAGCTCTTGCACCACGCGAATATCAGCCCCACCATCTAACAAATGCGTCGCATATGAATGTCTAAAGACGTGGGGTGAAACATGAGCTTCGATTCCAGCATCCTTAGCCGCCCTGATCACCATATTCCAAGCAGATTGACGGGTTAAGCGGGCTCCTCTGGAGTTAAGAAAAAGCGCGGTATTGGTTTTAGAATTCTTAGCAGCGAGCATGGGTCTTATTCGAACTAAATAATTAGTAATAGCTTTGGTGGCAAAAGATCCCAGCGGAACGATCCGCTCCTTAGAACCCTTTCCACGAAGTTTGAGAGTAGTAATTTCACCATCTGCGCTTTGCACGCTAGCGATATCCGCAATATTGATCCCAACAAGTTCTGATACTCGAGCGCCGCTGCTATAGAGCAGCTCAATCATTGCCTGGTCGCGAAGAGTGATGGGTTCACTTACCCTATAGGTAGCATTAATCAAAGACATAATCTGCTCAACCGTTAACGCTTTTGGTAGTCGACGCTTCGATTGACTCGGTGACATCTCAAAAGTTGGATTAGCGACCCCAAACTCACTCATGGCATGTTTGAAAAATGATCGCAAAGTAGAATTAATGCGACTAATGCTGGCAGGTGAAGACTGTGTGCCTTTAAGAAATACTTCAAAATCAGCGATAACTTGTGGGTCAACTTCGCCTAGTGCTCTTCCGTTAAGAAATCTTTCGAACTTAACTAAATCTCTACGGTATGCCGCAATCGTATGCACGGATAACCCACGTTCAATGGTTAAATGATTAAGAAACGACGTGGTAACTAAATCAAAGTTCAACGCTTGCATATCCATGAGCTTTGGCTACGGCTTGATAATAAATCTCTCCATTATGAACATTAAGTCCTTTAGCTAAGTTGGGATCATCTGCACATGCTTTTTCCCAACCAAGATTGGCAATCGCTAAGGCATAAGGCAGGGTGGCATTTGTGAGGGCGTATGTGCTTGCAACCGGGACTGCGCCTGGCATATTTGCAACGCAGTAGAAAATGGAGTTGTGAACCTCATACGTTGGCTGCGCATGTGTTGTCGCTCGAGAATCTTCAAAGCATCCCCCTTGATCAATAGCAATATCTACTAAAACGGAACCAGATTTCATCTGTGCGACTAGCGCGTTAGAAACCAATTTAGGCGCTTTAGCCCCATGGACAAGTACTGCCCCAATAACTAAATCCGCCTGTTTCACCTCGCGTTCTATTGCATGCTTAGAAGCAGTCAACGTCTTAATACGACCACCATAAATCGTGTCGATGTATTGCAGACGAGATACTGAACGATCAATGATTGTCACATCTGCGCCCATTCCCACGGCGATGACTGCAGCGTTTAATCCAGCAACGCCGCCACCTATAACTAAGACTTTGCCCGGGGAAACTCCCGGTACTCCCCCAAGTAACACACCCCGACCACCATGGGGGCGTTGCAGCGCTGTTGCCCCAACTTGTGTAGCAAGTCGTCCAGCGACTTCACTCATGGGAGTTAGCAATGGCAGTTGTCCATCAACTTCAACTGTTTCATATGCAATTGCAGTTATTTTACTAGCAACGAGAGCATCCGTGCACGCTTTAGAAGCAGCAAGATGTAAATATGTAAACAAAACCTGATCTTTGCGAAGTAGTGAATATTCACTTTCAATTGGCTCTTTTACTTTAAGAACCAGATCCGCTTTTGCCCAGACATCGCTGGCTTTAGCAAGAATGCTCGCACCAACTGCAATAAAGTCTTCATCAGTAATGGAAGATCCCAGACCTGCGCCAGCTTCAATAACTACTTGATGGCCTGCTGCAACAAACTCTGATACTCCTTCGGGTGTAATAGCAACTCGTGATTCGTGGACCTTAATCTCTTTAGGTACTCCAACGATCATTTACTTACCTTTCGCTGCTACCGCCGCTTTAATCAATCCAACAAAGAGTGGGTGTGGCTTCGTTGGACGTGAACGTAGCTCTGGGTGAGCCTGTGTTCCTACGTAGTAAGGATGCACCTGTTGAGGCAGTTCCACAAACTCCACCAAATCACGCTGCGTAAACATGCCTGAAAAAACTAAACCAGCCTTTGAAATCTTGTCGCGATACTTATTGTTGACCTCATATCGATGACGATGTCGCTCTGAAATCTCAAGTGATCCATACGTCTCTGCTACTACTGATCCTTGAAGTAGATCTGCTTTATAGAGACCGAGGCGCATTGTGCCGCCCATGTTACCTTCTCCTGCAACAACATGTTTTTGATCATCCATAGTTGCAATCACTGGTGTTCCAGAATCAGAGAACTCAGCAGAGATTGCATCTTTTATGTCAGCAAGGTTTCTAGCAGCTTCAATCACCATGCACTGCAACCCTAAACACAATCCCAGCGTTGGAATCTTGTTTTCACGAGCAAATTTAAGCGCACCAACTTTTCCTTCAATGCCTCGAATTCCAAAACCCCCAGGAACGACAATGGCATCTAAGCCACCCAGATGCTTCTTTGCACCCTCGGCGCTTTCGCACTCATCACTTGCTATCCAAACAATTTCGATCTTTGCTTCATTAGCAAAACCACCAGCGCGTAGAGCTTCAGAGACTGAAAGATAGGCATCTGGCAGATCAATGTATTTTCCAACAAGGCCCACACGAACGTGGTGCTTCGGATGATGAACTTTCTGTAGCAAGGCATCCCACTCACCCCACATCACCTCATGGCCGCCTAAATCAAGGCGCTTAACAACATAGGCGTCTAAGCCTTCTGAATGCAACACCTTGGGAATGTCATATATCGAAGGTGCATCCATAGCAGCAACAACTGCTTCAAGATCAACGTCACACATGAGTGAAATCTTCTTCTTCACAGCCAGAGGAATCTCGCGATCTGAACGCAAAACAATTGCATCCGGAGCAATACCAATACTGCGAAGTGCAACAACAGAGTGCTGCGTCGGCTTGGTCTTTAATTCACCTGATGGGCCAATATATGGAACCAAAGAAACGTGTAAATAGAAAACATTATCGCGGCCAACCTCTTGACGAATCTGGCGTATAGATTCCAGGAATGGCTGAGATTCAATGTCGCCGACAGTTCCGCCGACCTCAGTGATAACTAAATCAATATCTGGCGCAGCCATGGCGCGGATGCGCTCTTTAATCTCATTAGTTATATGAGGAATGACTTGAACAGTTTCGCCTAAATACTCACCGCGGCGCTCACGTGCGATTACTCTTGAATACACTTGACCAGTGGTGACGTTAGCGGATCCATGTAAATTGGTATCAAGGAATCTTTCGTAGTGACCAATATCTAAATCTGTTTCTGCGCCATCATCGGTGACGAAAACTTCACCATGTTGAAATGGATTCATGGTGCCTGGATCAACATTGAGATAAGGATCTAGCTTTTGCATCGTTACACGGATGCCACGGGCTACTAATAACCTGCCAAGTGATGAGGCGGTGAGTCCTTTGCCAAGTGAAGAGGCGACTCCGCCAGTTACAAACAAGTGTTTAGTCACATGAGGTTGGCCCATGGGAGACCAACCTATCATCGAATTTACTATCGCTTCAACAAAGGCAGTTCTAGGAGTTCAGTGGCGTGTTCACGAGCGCTCAGAGAGCTCTCCATACCCGCCAACATGCGTGCAATCTCCTCAATGCGATCCTCTTTCACCACTTTAGTCACATTGCTTTCAGTAACTGAACCAGCAGAGTTCTTTGTCACTACGAAATGAGAATCAGCCCAAGCGGCAACTTGAGGAAGGTGAGTCACAACGATGACTTGTGCGTGTTTTGAAAGAGCATGTAACCGCCGACCAACTTCGATGGCAGCTTTTCCACCAACTCCAGCATCTACTTCATCAAATACATATGTTCCTACTGGATGAGTTGCTGCCAACACCACCTCTAGCGCCAACATCACTCGTGACATCTCGCCACCACTTGCACCTTTAGCCAGTGGAACCAGTGGGCCATCTTTGTGTCCTTGAATTAACATCACAATCTCATCACAACCGAGCGCCGTGAAATCAGATTCCTTTAAAGCATTGTAATCAGCACTGTTGACTTGGCAGTGAAATGAAGTGTGTGGCATTGATAGCTGTTGAATTTCCTTCGTTACCTCTTGCGACAACCGGGTAGCGTTTTCAATGCGAATGCTGGTCAGTGACCTCGCAGTGGATACAAGCTTTTTCTTGATTCCAGCGAGTTCACTTTCTAACTCCTTTAAACGCTCATCCCCACCTTCAAGATCAGCAATGGCATTCTTAGAGCTCTCAAAGCGCTCGATAAGAGCATTAAGTTCATCTTCGGCAGATTGTGAAGCGCCATATTTCTTTACAAGGGAATTAATCTCAGCTTTACGGCTATTCAAATAGTCCAAGCGAGCGGGGTCGGCCTCTAGATTGGATATATATGAAGCCAGAACACTTTTAGCATCGTCGACTAAAAAGAAAGCTTCACTGACTCTTTGATAGAGCTCTTCGATCTGTGGATCTTTCGCCCGCACAGAATCAAGTGATTTCCTAGTTATTCCAAGGGTAGTAAGAGAACCTGACTCCTCCTCTTCAATAACTGAAGAGGCGCTTTGTGCCGCCAATCGCAGATCCTCAACGCTAGATAAGCGCCCAATCTCGGTAGTGATTTCCTGAATCTCTCCGCGCTCCAACTTCAACTTGCCCATCACATCTGCGAACTCACGCAGTGCAATCAGCTCAGCATCCCTTGAATCAATGCTCTTCTTCATCGCAGATATTCGAGACTTGAGGTCGTGATAGTTGGCTAGCTCGCTTTGATAGTTCATCAACGCACTGTTTAACTCTTTGCCAGCAAATCGATCCAGCAAATCTCTTTGCTTGACAGCCTTAGTCATATTTAAATTCGCTGCTTGGGCATGTACTTCTACAAGGTTCTCACTCGCAGCGACCAACACACTAGATGGCACAGCAATAGCATTACTTGTGGCTTTGCTCTTTCCATCAGCATTGACAGTTCTGGTAAGAATTAACTGTCCGTCTTCAACTTGCAAACCGTTTTCCTCAAAAGAATCGCGCAGAGATTTCGGAACACTGAAGCTTCCACTGGCAACCAACCTTTCGCTTCCCTTTCGCACGAGTGAACTATCGCTTTTGCCACCTAAAATCAGGTTGAGCGCTGTCAGAATCATTGTTTTACCTGCGCCTGTTTCACCCGTTAAGACAGTTAAACCCGGGGATATTTCGAGTGTGGAGTGCTCAATGACTCCGATAGAGCGTATAGATATTTCTTCTAAAAATGTGCGATCACTCACTGCGCCAGCCCTCCCC
>Ga0194050_1000039_pt1 | contig 36204 bp, 31 predicted proteins | sample SepL2310m_MetaG_FD_148657 | JGI IMG/M metagenome (GOLD analysis project Ga0194050, IMG submission 148657) | Anoxic zone freshwater microbial communities from boreal shield lake in IISD Experimental Lakes Area, Ontario, Canada - Sep2016-L239-10m | ecosystem: Environmental > Aquatic > Freshwater >...
CCGCTTGTCAATATGTGCGCGATTGCGAAAAACTGGGTGCCAACGGTTTTATGGTCATGCCTGCAATGGTTTACAAAGCTGAAGGTGCAGAGGCGATGAACCATTTTAGAAAAGTTGCAGCAGCAACTAATCTACCTTGGATGCTTTACAACAATCCCGTGGGTTATCCTGTTGATATCACCCCTGCACAATTCTCGCAGCTTGCAAACATTCCAAACCTTGTTGCATTAAAAGAAAGCTCTGCGAACACCCGAAGGATTACTGAACTTCGAATCGAAGTAGGAGACCGCTACAGTATTTTTGTAGGGGTGGATGATCTGATATTAGAATCTTCGATTCTTGGAATTGACGGCTGGGTTGCGGGATCGGGAATTGCATTCCCTGCAGAGAACCAATACTTTTGGAATCTAACCCGCACGGGTAAATGGGATGAAGCACGCGAATTGTACAAGTGGTTTTATCCTTTGCTAAAACTCGATACCCATGTGAAATTTGTTCAATACATCAAGTTAGCCGCTCAGGAAGCTGGCTTGGGCTCTGAAAGAGTTCGCGAACCAAGGCTTGTTCTTTCCGGTGAAGAACGTGATCGTGTTTTAAAAATCATCCACCATGGCATTGCCAATCGCCCTAAGCTTGGAACCGGTAAATAAACCGAATCCAAACTATTGCTCTGCGTGGTAACATCTATCTATAACTCATCTCATATGGGTTTTGGCAGTTCGTCTGCACCAGCCAAGACAATAAATTATTGATTCAACCTTGAGAGCATGTTGACAAGTTCATAATGCGCTGTCTATAATTTTGGGGCTCTGTCTAAAAACATTGTTAGGAAAGAATTTTAATTTATCTGGGCAATATAATGCTTAATCTTTCTAAGTTCAAACTCGCATTTCTAAGCAAAACAAATCAATGGTTGCTAGGAATTTCAATCCTAGCCTGCTTGATAGGTCTATCATTCTTTTTACTTGTGCCAAAACAGGTGCAATCTAAGGAGAATAAGGATGAGAAAGTTACCTCCCTTTTACGCTTGGGAAAGGTGATCCCCCCTGTCACATTCGTTGATACCAAAGGTGAAAAATGGCAATTACACGAGCAAAAAGATGCCAAGGCCATTGTGGTTACATTCCTTGATTTCAAATGCCCTATTTCGAACCGCTATATAAATGTTCTTAACTCACTTGCTGAAAAATACAAAGACAAAGGTGTTATTGTTACCGCAGTAATTTGTGATTCGGAAAGCGCTGATGAGCTTGATAAACATACCAAAGAATTTCTTGCAGGCTTCAAGGTTTTTTACGACCCGAACCACATCGTTTCAAATCACTTCCTAGCTGATGTTACACCCGAATGTTTCTTACTCGATCAAGACAAGAAACTTATGTATTTCGGTGCAATTGATGATCAATACCAAGACCGTACCACGCGTCTCAAGAATACCAAAAACGCCCACCTAGCAGAAGCAATCGATCAGGTGCTTGCAAACAAACCGGTTGAAGTTCAAACGACTCAGGCGATTGGTTGCCCACTTAACAGAGAAAAGAAAGAACCCAGTACAGGGGGAGAAGTCACCTTTTATAAGGATGTACTTCCTCTATTGCAAAAACATTGCCAGCGTTGTCATCGCCCGGGCGATGTCGCCCCCTTTCAACTCTTAACTTTTGAAGATGCCACACGATGGGCGGATGATATGAAGGATTATGTTTCCAGTCGCAAAATGCCACCTTGGCCAGTCCGGGGAGGTTTACCTCTCAAATACGATTTTTCGCTTAATGAAAGTGAAATTGCAGTTTTTTCGAAGTGGGCAGATATTGGAAGCCCCAAAGGTGATATTAAAGATGCCCCCAAACCTGTGACCTTTCCTGCAACAAGAGATTGGGACGAAAAGGACCCACCTGATTTTATCTTAGAAATGCCCACTGAATTTCATCTAGCAGCAAAAGGAGAAGACCACTATAGGATGATCGCCTTCCCATTAAACAACAAAACTGAATTAAACCTCCAGAAGGTAAAATTCATTCCCGGTAACAAACGAATCGTACATCATGAATTATCTTTTTACGATGGAACGGGTGTAGTGTTAGATGCCCAAAAGCGTTTGGGAAAACCCAAGCCTAAAGGTACAGAAGATGAAGATTACGGCCCTGGGTATGAATCAGGAATGGGACTAGGTTTCGAACCCAACCCAACTGCTATCACAAAGAATAAGGAGAACCCGGGAGGCACATTGGGGGTTTGGGTTCCTGGTCAGGGAGAAATGTCATATCCACCTAAGGCGACAGTGGTAGTACCACCAGAATCCGCCATCATTATGCAAATTCATTACCATCGTAATGGAAAACCAGAAACTGACAGAAGCAAGATCGCTATCTGGCTTGCCAAAGAAAAGCCTGAGAAATATGTTCACCATATGTTGGTTGACACAAAATTCCTCTGGATCCCAAAAGGTGTTTCCCAATACAAGTCAATTGGATCAAGGGTTGTGGAACAGGATTGCGAAATATTCATGATGAAGCCCCACATGCATTTTTTAGGCAAGGAAATCCGGGTTTGGCATCAACCCAAAAACTCAAAAGAACGAAAACTTCTATTTGATTTAAGAAACTGGGACTACAACTGGCAATCCAGTTACTACACCAAGGAATATTATCAACTTAAAAAAGGCGACACCCTTCATGTCGAAGGTATCTTTGATAATTCAGACCGAAACCCCACTAATCCATTCAACCCGCCGCGCATGGTATTCGTTGGCGAAAATGATGAAGACGAAATGGGATATGTCTCGGTATCTTTTATAACTCCACAGCGCCCTGAGGCCGGGCACATTGAATTTATGGATTATTTCATCAAATTACGCGAAGGTGCAGCACTCAAAAAAACTTTTGGGAAACATGATAAACCATCAGCCAAATAAAGACACAAATCCGAAATATCAATCCCGACGCAATGCCATGAAAGTGGTGCTTCTTTCAAGCATTGCATCCTTGGAAAATGGCCATGCAGGTGCTGTGGAAAAGCCTGTTGCAACACCTCCAAAAAACCAACCTGCACCATTTCCTTTTCATGGCATTCTAAAAAACGATGGAAAAACTTATTCCAATTGGGGATTATCAAACAGCACCAAGCCTGCGGTTTATGCGGAACCCATCAGCTACGAAGATGTACAGGCGATTGTCAAGGATACCAAGCGATTTCCGACCCCGGTAAGTCCAGTTGGGGCCATGCTTTCTGTTTCAAAAACCATCGTCAACGATGGTGGCACTTTATTATGCACCACAAAGCTAGATGAAATCATCGGATTAGAAACGGATGGAAAAGGTCGGAAAATTGTGCGCGTTCAAGCAGGTTGCAGACTTAAAAAGCTTAATTTATGGCTGCAATCACGAGGTTTCGAAATTCCTTTTCAAGCTGAAATTGGCGAAGCAACCGTTGGATCGGTTGCTGTTGGTGACACTAAAGATTCTTCGCTGGATGGAGTAGGTTTTTTTTCCGCAGGGGTCACTGCACTTTCTTATGTCAATGCTGAAGGCGAACTATGCTCAATTTCTGATTCAGTAGATGAGGCTAGTTTCTATGAATTCAAATGTTCATTCGGACTTTTAGGAATTGTCCTCGAATGCCAGATTGAAGTTCGACCAGCAACGCTATGCACCTCTAAATATTCATTGCATAAATTAAAATCGCCCGAAGACCTTTCTGAAGAACTCATTCGCTTACACAAGGGTTGTGATGCGTTTTTTGCATCCGTAATTCTGGACAAATTATATGCCATTTGCGATCAACGATTTAAAGCAGGCCTAGGTTCAATAACTCCGGCTTCCTCGCAACCCCAATTCAATTCATTGCGTTTGGCAAAGCGATCTAATATTCAACATGGTGCGACACCCAGGCCCAACATCAATAATCTACAACCCCTGATCAAGGAAATAACTTACTCTAGGGCGGATATGGTGAATGAGTATTGGAGACCAAGTGCAAATGAAAACCGCGTGGATTTCCAGTATTACGAACATGATCTGGCCAAAATTAAAGCGGTCATTTCGCAATCTTATGCATTCACAAAAGCCTTCGAGGAGAAGTATTCATTTGTGCCAAATACATGGGCCTTGTACTTCTTAAATCGTCCGGAATCGAAAAAGAAACCTTATGGGCTCTATTCAAGTGGCCCAGGTGTCTCTTTTTCTTTTGATCCCCTTTTTTCAAACCCAACTGACCCCAAGTGGCAGATGTTTGCAAAAGAGTACAACAGCCTAGCGATTAAAACTTTGGGGGGAAAGCCCTCACCCATCCAGACACAATGGCTGAAACCTGATGAGCTTGTCATTCCTAAAAAGTTGGCTCACCCACGATTTACAACAGCCTACTACTCACAGTTTCTGGGTTAAGTAACGGCTTTTAACTTTCGTATAAAGCTTATAGCAAGCCTGCAGCAGCAAGTGCTTCTTTAAGCTTGGGGATTTTATCTGCACCAACCAAAGCCACGGGAGATCTGCAAGGCCCAATGGAACGCCCAAGTTCCCTAAGAGCGGATTTAACACCACCAGGCGCTGTTCCCAAAGTCAAAGCCATTCGAAGAGGATGAAGTCTCGCCTGTGCAGCTTTTGATCCTTCAATATCACCCTTTTTGAATTTCTCATAGATTTCGACCAGTAACTTCGGTGCAATGTTGCAAGTTGCGGGAACAGCTCCCCGTGCACCCATTTGCAATGCGGAAAAAATCAGAGTGTCGCGCCCTTGCAATACCACAAAATCTGAGGGAACAGCCCTGAGGATTTCAATCGTGGTTTGCAAATCGCCACTCGAATCTTTGATGCCCACGATGTTTTTGATTTTGGCAAGTCTACCACAAGTATCGGGATCGATCTTTAAACCACCACAGGTGACCGGGTTACTGTAAAGCAAAACGGGCAGATTAGTGGATTCCGCAATGCGTTTGTAATGGTCATGGATTTCGTTTTGATTGGGCAGGATAAAGTAAGGAGTGATAACTGAAACACCATCAACCCCTTCCTTCTGCGCCATTTTGGTAAGTCGTTCTACTTCGCGAGTGGTTTCTGCGCCCGTGCCTGCAAAAACCGGAACCCTTTTCCTCACCTGTTCAACAGCAACAGCAATAACCTGCTGTTTTTCAGCCTCATCCATGGCATAAAACTCGCTGTTGGTTCCAAGCACAAATATGCCATGAACCCCCGCCTCAATTTGTTGTTCAATAAACCACTTCAGGCGTTCTATATCGAGATCTTCGTTATCTTTAAATGGAGTGGCTAGGGGAGGGATGATGCCGTGGAAACTCATGATTAATCCTTTTCGTACGGTTTAATTGCAGCTTTAAGCCTTGAGGAAAATTGACCGCTATAAGCAGCCCAAAGAACTTCCATGGGGTGGGCCACCCAGACCGAAGGTTTGTTCTCTCGCAGATACCGATCCACTTGCAAAAGGCAGCCAACATTTGCAGTGAAAATGGCCCGGGCCCCCGTCGCGAGAATATTCTTTGCTTTGCGTTCGCCCAATGCTTTAGACATCTCAGGTTGGGTAATGTTGTAACTGCCCGCAGCACCACAGCAATGTTCATTTTCGAGAAGGGGGACAAGTTTAAGGCCTTTGATCATGCCCATTAATTGTCTGGGGGGATTACGAATTTTCTGAGCATGGCTTAAACCGCAAGCATCATGATAAGTCGCTTTTAAAGGCACTTCATGGGTGGGTTCAACAGGGCCTAGTTCCATCAGGAACTCGTGAATATCCTTCACCTTAGAACCAAAAGCTTCGCCTTGTTTTTCGAATGGGGTGCCATGCAACAGGTGCCCATACTCTTTAAGCACCGGGCCACAACCTCCCGCATTATTAACGATTGCATCAAGCTTATTTGGGCCATCGGTCAAGCCATCAGCAAATGCAACACAGTTTGCTGCAGCAAATTTCTTAGCTTCGTTATCTAGGCCTGCATGATGGTGCAAAGCAGCGCAACATCCTTGGGTTTTAGGAATCCAAACTTCGCAGCCATTTTCTTGAAGCACCCTAACCGTTGCGAGGTTAGCTTGAGGAAGAAACGCATCCGCAGCACATCCTAAAATCAAACCAACACGCGCTCTTTTAACACCCTTAGCAGGAAGTACTTCAGGGAATTCACCATAATGAGGTTCCATATCAGGAACAATTTCGTTTAGCAATCGAAGTGACTTGGGCAACAAGTTTCCAGCTAATCTTAGCAACCACATCAACCCCAACCTTTGCAAAATACGAACGGGCAAGAGTGCAAGCTTCATGCGCTTTGCATAGGGAGTAAGGTTGAAAAGCATCCAGCGCTGCAAGGCGTTTACAGTGGGAGCAGGAGGAAGAACCCGAGTCATATCATGTTTATAAGAGGAGATGATTTTGCCATACTTGACACCCGAAGGGCAGGCGGTTTCGCAAGCCATGCATTCCAAGCAAAGATCCATATGCTTACGAACTTCAGGAGTGAGTTCGGTTCTGCCATCGGTAACCGCGCGCCAAAGATAGATGCGGCCACGAGGGCTATCGTTTTCATCACCTGTTTCAACATAAGTAGGGCAGGAACCCAAACAAAGACCGCAATGCACGCAGTCCATGAAAGTTTCATAATCAATGTTTGTTCCAAAGCCTTTCTGTTCTGGAAGAACATGAAGGGCAAGGGGATCTTTAGGCATTGGTTTAGATACGCTGTGTGTATTCATAGTGTTTTATTTATAGCTTAAGATTTAAATACGATCAACAAATCGTCCAGGGTTAAATAGGGCTTTAGGATCTAGAGATTCTTTAACTTTACGCATGACTTTAACATCAGGGCGGATTTGGCCCCAAACTGGGAAGCTTGCTTTCCACTCGGGCAGGCAATAAGGAAGCACTAAATTACCCTGATACCGAACCGCCTTTTGTAAAAGCATATCGATAGAGTTAAAAGCAACTTGTTGAGAGATGCCTTCTGGGATATGCCCAAAAACAATCCCCGATCCTGCATGCGCCTGAAGGGAAACACCAGGAATCGTTTCAAGGGCGAAGGAAGCAAAGGTTGCAACCTTGGCGGAGGGAATGTTCGCTTTAAAAGTCAGAGGGCAACCAGAAATCCGAGCAGCTTGAAACTCTCCTAGAGCCTGCCATAATGCAGAATCAGAAGGCGCATTGATGATCTCCAACTTGCTGTTGGGAACATCAGCGAGTTCGTTTGCGAGTGTTTCAGTTTGCCATTTCACTGCCTCAGCACTGTGCTCAAAGCCAATAAAAATCCCGTAGTCAGCAGTAACAGCAAGATGCTTAAAGAGAGGATGTTGCAAAGCGGTTTTGTTAAGTAACTCAACTGCAACAGGCCTGGTCTTGGTGTTATGAATCCGATCTAAAACAGATTCAACATTGGCAAGATTTAATGTAAGCAAAAGAAAAGCAGAAGCTTCCGGGTTGGGTCTTACTTTAAGCGTAACCTGAGAAATAATTCCAAGCGTTCCCAAAGCACCTGTGTGAAGCTTGCAGAAATCGTAGCCTGCAACATTTTTAACAACCCTACCACCAGCTTTGGTTTCTACGCCTTCATCATTAAGGATGGAAATACCAATCACATAATCACGCAAAGTACCCCAACCAAATCGCCTGGGCCCAGAAGTATTGGTAGCAAGTAAACCACCAAGAGAAGAATTAGCAGGATAAGGATCATCGATGGGGAGCCTTTGATTTTCTTTTCCAAGCATCTCCTTCAAATCTTTAATAAGGATACCCGCCTGCACGGTAACGGTCATATCACGGGCGGGATAATCAATCACCTTGTTAAGATTTTTTGTACCAAGCACAACGCCCTTGCGGGAAGGCGCGTTTCCAATGTTCATCTTGGAACCAGACCCAGAGGGAACGATGGCATCCAAGTTGGCAGCAGACTGCTTGATGATCTCACAAGCTTCAAGAACATCGGAAGGATGCTTGTGCACAAAACCATCGAGCGGATTTAACGAATCAGTAAGAAACAAGGAACCGTCCTCCGTTACTACATTGCAGCCATTCTACCGGCTTTGGAAGCTTCAATACAGGCGCCCGCAGTGGGCAACATTTTGTGTGGGCTACAATTATTCGTGGGGTTGAATGCGTTTCGTAGCCTGATCATCATTGCAAGATCATCGGGCGTAAACAGCTTAGACATGAAATCGATTTTTTCGACTCCGATGCCATGCTCTCCGGTAACGCTTCCGCCCACCCTAATGCATTCGTCAAGGATTTCGCCACTGGCTTCAAGAACGCGTTTAACTTGATCAGGAAACCGTTCATCGAAAAGCAGAATAGGATGAATATTGCCATCCCCTGCATGAAACACATTGCAAATTTTAAGATCATACTTAAGGCCAATACGCTGAATTTCCCGAAGTATATGAGGCAACTTGCTTCGAGGTACAACACCATCCTGGGTGCAAAAACTGGATGCGAGCCTGCCTACTGCGCCAAAGGCCTGCTTACGAGCTTTCCACAGCAAGGTACGCTTGGCATCGGTATCAGCTTTGCGAACTTCGCGTGCGCCATGCTTAAGAGCAATCTCGGTAATTCTGTCTGCTTCAGTATCAATCCCCGCTTCTAATCCATCGACTTCCATGATGAGTATAGCGCCCGCATCAAGCGGAAAACCAAAATGGAAGGCATCTTCAAGTGCGCCAAGAATCATTTGATCGAGCATTTCAAGTGCAGCAGGAACAATGCCTGCACCGATTATTTCACTTATGGTATTAGTTGCATCATCAACGCTATTAAAAACACCTAACAAGGTTCGATAAGTATCGGGGTTGCGAGTGATCCTAACCCATGACTTCACTGCAACACCAAAAGTCCCTTCAGAACCAACGATCACGCCCGTAAGATCATACCCGGGATTATCTTCAAGTGGGCCACCGGTGCGGATGACTTCCCCATCGGGTAATACAAGTTCGATGCCCATGATGTGATTAACCGTCACGCCATACTTAAGGGTATGAGGGCCGCCCGAATTGGTTGCGACATTACCCCCGATGGTGCAGGCCCCTTGGCTGGAGGGATCTGGGGCAAAGTGATAACCCTGTGGTTTAAGATGATTGGTAAGCCAAAGGTTGATAACGCCGGCCTCAATAAGGGCACAGCGGTTCCTATAATCTACATCGAAGATCTTTTTCATGCGAGCAAGCGAGATTACAACCCCCCCTCCCACGGGTAGGCAACCGCCCGCAAGGCTAGTGCCCGCCCCTCTTGGGAGAAAAGGGACTTCGAAATAATTGCAGGCATCAACTATCCTCGAGACCTGTTCGGTGGTGGTGGGAAACACGACGACATCTGGGCGATTTTTATCTATCGTAAATCCATCGCATTCATAGACCATCAATTCGCTTGCTGCGGTGATCATTGCATCTGCACCAACGATGGTTTTCAAACTATCCAAAAGCCTTTTCATTTAATCATTCCAAAACTAAAGGTTTGAACACCACACCCGCAACATCAATAATTACGAGCATTCTTGCGCACATGAACCATGGGGTCGCCCCCGGAAAGCATGTTGCCTGAAACCACTTCAGCAAGCAGCAACTGATGATCGCCCGCATGAAGAACCCCGGAAGCTTTACATTCTAAAACTGCGCAAGCATCCAATAATGTAACAGGCAAACCGGGCTCTTTTCGAACCGACAAATCTTTTAACAGATCAGCACCAGAAGCAGGCTTGGCAAAACGCCCAACCATCTGGTTTTGCCCTTCTTTAATGATATGAAGATTAAAGATTTTGCCCGGGACCAACTGCGAAAGTATGCTGCGTTCGGAACGAATTGCAATGTTGACCATAAGGGGAGAAAAAGAGCACTGTTGCACCCAGCTAGCGAGCATGAAATCATCTGAGCCTGCATTGTCAACAAGAGAAAGAATGAAGAGGCCGCTGGGGATTTTCCCCATTGCAATCGCAACATCATCCTTGAGGACTGGTTTGATACCGGATTGGTTGGAAGGATTCTCGCTCAAGGTTTACTCAACAGTTCTTGTATTTGTTTTTCCAATTTTTCGTGATCTTCAACATCATCGAACTTCTGGGCGATTCGATTCTGCTTGTTAAATAGAAACAGCGTGGGAACAGAACCACCATCCAACTTCGACATCCAAACTGATTCGGGTTCATCAAGAATCAAATTCACAAAGTCTGCCTTCATCTTTTGCAGAAAAGGTAGCGTGGTTTTCTCCACCCCGCCCACTAAATCCTTATCTACAGCCATGTTTAAATGCACCGTCACCAGCATGAACCCTTGGCTTGCGAATTTCTGATGCATCTGAACCAGATGCGGAAATTCCTTTTTACAAGGGACTCAGTCATGGCGCCAGAAATCAACCAAGATAACCTTCCCCTGATTATTTCGAACCAGAGAGGTTAAGTCGGAGTATTTCACTGTTTTTACAGATACCTCTGCAGCAGAAGAGTAAGCAACTGCAAGCAGGAATCCCGCCATAAGAATTATCTTTTTCATGAACATCTCCAGTGAAACACAGCCTCAATAATTATGTTAGCGTGAAACATATAAAATGCGAAGGTCTTTCACCCTTTTCGAATGGTATAAAGTGTCCCTTTGTGCCTGATGCCCCCGGGCAATCCAGCCTTTAAAACCTGAGTGGTGTAAACAAACCCCGATTTATCAAGCGTTTCTCTAAGCAATTGAGCTGGAATCCGATCTTGATCGGTCATCAAGCACAATCCATCAGGGGCTAAAACCTTGGCGATCATTTTTAACAACGGGTCTACATTACCAGGCTCGTAAACCAGATCGGATGCAAGAATTAGTGGGAAGCTTAAATCATCAGGCACATTACGCCAATCGATTTGCATGGTAGCGAAATTATCAAACCCGTTGGCACGGGCATTTTCAGCAGCGAACTCCAAAGCGGTGGCATCATAATCTGAAAAAGTAACATTCAAGCCTTTGTGAAGCCCAACCACACCAACAAGCCCCAAGCCACACCCTATTTCCAAGGTTTTCTGATTGGGAGTAAATTGTTCTTTCATCAAGAACTTGGCAAGCATCCGGGCGGAAGGCCATATTTCAGCCCAATAAGGCATGTTTTCGTTGTAAGTGATATCGTTAAGTACATCTGGATGGGTAAGCATTTTATCGGTTTCGGAAGGCCGGCCGATCGTGAATTCTTTATCTGCTGCAATCACTATTTCCCAAATGGTTGGGCCAAGAGCTTCTCTGGGAGTTGCAGGCATTTTTTTCTGGGGGGTGTTTGACATCATAAAATCCCAACGGGTTCCACTGCTACAAAAGTCCGCCACTCTTTAAAAACACCTCGCCAGTTATTTCTTGATCCGCAGGAAGCCTGCAATAACCCGCAGCATTATCAAAATGCGCATCCAAAATAATCTGCTTCGAATTAGTGTAATCAAATCCATGATTACATGGAATATGGCCTGTCACCAGCCATTTGCAACGAACCTTGTTAAGGAAGTTTTCCGCATTTTCAAGGCTGGTATCCCTACCCCAAACCAATGAATGCACATTACCCCCAGGAAAAAGATCCGACTCCTGCTCGGGAACCAACTCAAGCTTTTTAGGATCGAAACTTTCCAACTTCGTCTTATCAGGCAAACTATGGCTTATGCAAACCTGATTGGGCAGCAATATCATCGCAGGTATCACGCTTATCAAATTCTTGTACGCATCTTTTATTTGAGCAACCATTGCAGGGTAGGCAAACGCAACCCCCTGATCAAACAACTGATTCAAATCAATATTGTTCTTGGAAATCTGCCTGTTTGTTACTTGCGATAGCTCATGATTTCCCAACAAATAATGAATCTGATTGGGAAACTGACACTTTAATGATGCAACCATATCCAAAACCAAATGGGAATTATCCGACCCATCCGCATGGATTGTCGTACCGTGGATTAATTCCTGTACGATAAGAGTTCGCTTGGGATTAGCTTTCAAATCCGCCAAGGTAAACGCTTTTTTAAGGTGATCGACTCTGCCATGTAGATCCCCCACAACTAGAACTTCAGAGGTATTGGCAAGGCGAAGCACCCTGCCCGATCTACCTGGAGTATTTTTAAATGCCAGAATTGCTTTTTCTATGGTATTAAGGACTTTATTGGGATCTATCATAATGATGTGGATTCTGTGTTCGTTTGATTCCCGAAACAACAAGGTACTAAAATCATGGCAATCGAAGATATCGTAATCGCAATGACTGGTGCCAGCGGTGCCCCCTACGGTATTCGGCTGCTCGAAGTACTCCTTCAAGCAGGAAAGCACATCCACTTTACCCTAAGTCCATCTGCAGTAGAAGTGGTAGCAACAGAATGTGGCAGAAAAATCGACCCAGACAAGTTTAATCCATCGAAGTTTTTCGGTCAATTTTGGACACCAATACTTTCAAGCAGATTCACCTACCATAACTATCGGGATTTCCGATCTGGGATTGCCAGCGGTTCGTTTTTAACAGGAGGAATGGTGATTTGCCCTTGCAGCATGGGAACGATGGGTGCAATAGCATCGGGGATTTCCGATAATTTAATCACCCGGGCTGCGAATGTTCATTTGAAGGAACGCAGAAAATTAGTGATCGTACCGCGGGAAACGCCATTGCATTTGGTCCATCTGCGCAACATGATCACTTGCACCGAGGCGGGGGCAGTTATTTTGCCTGCTATGCCCGGTTTTTATCATAAGCCCACTTCGGTGAATGATATCGTGGATTTTATCGTAGCTCGAGTTTGCGATCAAATAGGCGTTGATCACAATCTGCAAAAGCGCTGGGGCCAAAACGAAGGCGATTAACAGTCGTAATACTCATCCTCGGGGTTCCATGCTGGTATACCAAGAACGATAGTGCGCACACCCTCTAAACTATAAAGCCTATGTTTTGTGTTCGGTTCGATGTAAATTACCATTCCGGGCTCCACTGTTATCGTGTCAGCGTTCAATTCCATCTTGCCCTTTCCCTCTAAAATATAGTAAACCTCAGTACATTCCTTGTGGTAATGCTTGACGGAATCTTGAATAAAAGTGACATGGAAGTTACAAGCTAAACCATCGGGGCGGGTTAAAACCCGGGTGCTTTCCCCACAAGAACAGGGCACCGTAGGCGATTCTGATACGAGATGAACCCGATACCCCTTGGCAATGGTGGCAGGCATGGCATACTCCAAAGAAAAAAAGAACCGAACTAAAGCACAAAACAATAGTGCCTGTGCATCGCTTATCCAGACTGCGGTTCTATGCCTATTTGTTTCATGCATAGGTTGCAACGAAAAAAGCAAGCCTTCTAGTACCACTCAAACTACCATATCCTCCTCTTCCTTGAAACCCAAGGAAGAACTAAACAAAGGAAGCCTTAAAGGCCAGGTTTGCTGGTCTGGGGCGACCCCAATTATTGAGGGATTTAACGGGCCAATAAGCCCTTTAAGCGAACATGCTGACAAACCAAGGCTTGCATGGGCCAACCCCAACTCACCCAGAATAAACCCCAGCAACAAGGGCATTGAGCACGCCGTCATCTTCTTGGATGTTCCCGAAACAAACGACCTTAACAAAGTAAGTTTTGCGCCAATAGAGGTGGAAACCAACCACTTCAAAATGCAAATCAATCAGGATGGCACATCATCACCCGTTGGTTTTGTGATGCTTGGGGATGGGGTTGATTTTGTGAACAAGCAGGACTTCTTTTATTCGATTAGGGCCCGGGGTGATGCCTTTTTCAGCATTCCCCTATCTAACAAAAACAAACCGGTTCATAGGGTATTCACCAAAACAGGTCTTGTAACTTTAACCACCGGCACTGGGCAATTTTGGATGCGTTCCCACCTTTTCGTGTTATCACACCCCTATGCTGCCCGATGCGACAAAGATGGAGCCTTTGAAATTGCAAATCTCCCTCAGGGGAAGCATGATTTTAAGGTCTGGATTCCCAACTGGCAGGTTTCCGAAAAAGAGATCGATGCAGAAACCTGGGAGATCACACGCTTGGAATTTGCACCACCCACAACGAAGAAATTCTCCGCAACCATCATGCCTGATTCCAACCCAAGGGATCAAAAAATCTATTTTTCCCTGTCGGACATGCAGGCACAAAAATAGATTTTAAACATGATTATCTTCTTATACCCCTTCACGTTACCCTCATTTGATGGTAAGTTGACTGTAATATATATCCCAGCGTTTTTTATGTTTTATTTGTCTGGAGGTTCATGTGTCATCAATTGATTATAGTCAGGTTCGAAAAGGCATGGTTATCGTGGGCGAAGGTGGTCAACTCTTCCAAGTGATTGATCGCGATCTTAATACCCCGGGTAACTTGCGCTCTATTCTTAGCTTAAAGCTTAAGAACATCAGCAATGGAAATACTTTGCAAAGTAGGGTTCGCCCCCAAGACAAAGTTGAACAAGCATATCTTGATAAAAGGGAAGCTCAGTATCTTTACCGCGATGGCGATGATTTCATTTTCATGGATCAAGAATCTTTCGAGCAAACCCCACTGCATAAAGACTGGGTGGGCGACCAGATTTTTTATCTTAAAGAAAACGATATTGTGCATGTAACTTTTTTCGAAGCAAAGCCCATTTCGCTCGAATTACCTCCAACCGTGCATCTTAAAGTGGTCGAAACTGACCCTGCATTAAAAGGCGCAACCGCTGCTGCTCAATTCAAACCAGCAATCCTCGAAACCGGCCTTAAAATCACTGTGCCCCCGTTCATCGGCATAGGCGAACTGATTGCAATTGATACGCGCACCGGCGAATACTTAAGCAGGTACACCGAAGGTAAATGAGCCCCGATCCTGCTGCTGACTGGGAGAAAACAGATTGCCCTGGTTGCCAATGCAACCGGGGTTTTGTTTTTCTAAACCTCAAACCCAATGCAACCCACGAGCATAGCCACGCTCAATTAATCCGCTGCCCGGATTGCCAACTCGTCTTTCTTTCTCCAAGGCCTAATCGCAACATCATCGGAAAATTTTACTCCGATGATTATGCACCGCATCAAGCCAATAAAATCAAACACCATAAAAAAAGTAGCAAAGAATTCTCTTCGCCCCCGCCAGAGATTAATGCAAAACTGCTTGACTACGGGTGCGGTAATGGTGCATTCCTTCTAAAAATGAAAGCGTTGGGGTGGGAGGTAACAGGGTTGGATGCTTCAGCAAATGCCATAGCAGTTGCAAATGCAGCAGGAATAAAAGCCTTAAGGGGAGATTTCGATCATCCGGAAGTTGCTGAACTTAAATTCGATTGCATCACCCTAAGGCAGGTATTGGAACATCTGCACAATCCGATTGAAACCTTGAACGAAGCAAGAAATCATCTGACTACAAAAGGTAAAATCTCCATCTCGGTACCAAACATTGAAAGTCTATCTTATCGATGGTTTAAAGAAGACTGGCTGGGAATAGATTTCCCGAGGCATCTGCTATTTTTTAATCCGCAGAGCTTGGAAAACATGCTTCGAAAAGCAGGGTTAAAGGTGTTGGAAATGAAGCATATCAGGCATTCAAGCTGGCTTCGAGAATCATCATTAAACGCTTTAAAAGCAAAGGGCTTTAGTTTTAAGCGATGGTTGGGAAGTAAAAAATTGAGCAGCAGCGTAATAAGTTTGTGGGCAGGCTTAACCAATCAATGTGATTGTATTCAGGTGCTTGCAGAAGAAGAGGATTGAACTTCTCTTTCGTGGGCTTTTCTGGCTGCAACCTCGATGAATACAGCTAGCATCTGTTTGTAATGATGCTCGAAAGTCCACAAGCTTGCAGTCTTCCTTGCGGCTTGACCTGCTGCTATTCTGGTTTGGCTATCAACATATTGCGTCATGCTATAAGCCAGCTTTTCGTGATCGTGCGGATCATCAATCACGATGCCTTCTTTGTTTTGCGTGATGAATTCTGATGCACCGTTGTATCGGGTTGTTACCACAGGCAAGCCACAACCCATGGCTTCAGGAACAACATTAGAGCAAGGATCATAAAAGGTTGGATGAACAAGGAAATCAGAGGCAAAGTAACAATTCCGCATGTCATCACAAAACCCAACAAAGCGAACTTTATCAGCAACACCAAGTTTATCTGCAAGCTTTTCAAAACCGCCCGTATGCTTGTTGCCCACGATCATAAGCTTGATCGGGCTCTTTTCAGGCAAAAGCTTCATCGCATGTAGCAAAGGCTCCAAACCTTTAAGCCGATAATTCATCCCAACAAACAATGCCATGCAATCAGATGGATCGATATTCCACTGCTGACGCCATTCGATTCTGCGCTTGAGCCTGTCGTTTTCCTGAAAGCGGTTGGGATCCATTGCAATGCGAACCAAACGAAGATCGTTTGCAGAAATCTGATAATATTTTTGGAAGTGATCACGCACCATTTCACTAATACCAATTACGATCGATTTTTTCATGCCGAGGTATTGCAATCGTTCAAGCATCAGAAAAGATTGGTGAGAAATATCAAATGTTTTGAGGAATTTAACGACCTTGCGAACCGTAGGATTCTTGTATTTTAAAAGGTTGTGCTCTGCGGTAGCTGCAAACAAACCGCCTTGAGGGTATAGAACATCCAGGCCCCAGGTTTTATCAAACCCAACGCTCACATCATGATCCTGCCCCTTAAGTGCTTTTAAACAAGCAGAACCAAACGACCAAGGGCGCATGAATCTTGGAGACCAAGGAAGATCAACCTGATGAAAAATCACGGAAGCAGGCAATGCAGAAGCATCCCATCGACTTGCATAAAGATGGATTTGATGCCCATCCACAGCAAGCCTGCGAACTAATGAAGCGATGTAGGTTTCACACCCACCACGCTTGGGAAGAACACTTTCATAGCAAAAAGCTATATCCATCTTACCTGAACCACTCCAATTCTAATTACAAATCAAAACAATCAATACACTCATTTGTTTTCGACCAATCAAGGCAATAAACTTAAGCTTCATTTGCAAAGACCTAAGCCGCTTTCTTTTTTAAGTTATGGCGTCTATAACGCCCCCACTTTAACTTAATGACATAAAGCAATATCCGATCCAAGCTAGATTTAGGGCCTAAATCTCTATAGCAGCGCCAAAACTCCAACCTATCCCGATCATCAACACCTTCGATTTCAGAAGAATAAATAAGCTGGGCAAGGTCCTTGATTTTCCAAATCTGGGAAGTCCAAGTATGGCTTGAAAGCCTATGTAGATCAATCAGCACCACCTTATCTCTCCAATTAGGAGTCCTAAAAGTGTCATTCTTATCAATATAAAAATGACACAAATAAAGATCCTTATGAAACCAATTACGATCATGCAGGATTCTTGACATGCGGGCCATTTCACTAACAAGTGATTTTTTCCACCTGCGAAATGCTTGGGGCGTCTGCCTAACCGATGCCAAAGGAATGGCTTCATGAAGCGGGATCATATTATCCAATTCACGAACTGCGAGTGCACTTCTAAGCCTTGTGCCCGGCCCAATGAACTCAACCGCTGCAACGGTATCAGGCACCTGTAAACCCAATTGTCTCGCTGTTGCAAGATGATGGAACTCTTGCAGCGCAGGAGACCATGCTTTTTTAGGAAACAACCAACCCATCAAACCTTCCCAAAACGAAAGCTTGTAATGCCTTTTCAAATAGAAACAGAGTTCGGGTTTCCCATCTTTACCCGGAAGAATAATCCGGCCCACCGAACGACCCTGTTTCGAATGAAACCTATCCGTGACCCCAATATCCATCACCCGGGTAGTCCAATCCTCACCATAGTGGGCAATCCATTCCGGATTGGAATAAAACTTCACATAGCTGCCATCTTTTTGAACTTGAATTAACACGCCATTCTGTATTTCACTAATATCTATTTCATTGATAATAGATTCCGTTTTGCGAATGGTAGCCAACTTCGTGCCGCCCGAGATTACATCCATTGCAAGCACTCCCGTTGCACTCTGGTTGGAACTTTTAATCTGATGATCATGGCTGATTTCATCGGAATAAGCTTTACGAAAGCATACGATCCCTTGCTGCTCTGCACCCATGGAGCGAAGCACTTGCTTCATTTTTGCCATATCGATACTGGCCCATTTTGGATTTGCCTTAGGAGCTTCTTCAAGGCAGTTGGCAGCATCAAGATAAACCTGTGGAATTGAAGATTCAGCCACCCTTAAAAACAAAGTCTTCTTACCCTTAAGATAGCAACCCGAGGAATGAACCTTGGCAAGCAACCTTCCCACCGCTTCAAAAACCACCTGCTGCCTATCTTTGATTTCAGTATTTGATCTTTGTTTAAACCATTCATCAAGTGCTACGGTTTGTGCAGGCTCTCTCGTAAGTAGAAACGATTCTTGCGAAAACCGATTTTTTTTGCGAATACCAAGAGCAAGGATTTTCCCGGTTGAAACACCATGCCTTTGAATCTTGTAAAGAATTGCAGCGTGCGAATACTCAGGGGCCTTGGCTTTACGCGATTTGAAATAGGAAAAAAGCAGAGACTCAAACCATGATATATTGCGGTATTGAAGGCGAAGCTCAGAGTCATTGCCTGGGATGGATTTTCGCAGTACGACCTTTCCACTTACATGCAGATTTTTGGCGTCCAAGAGCAATTGATCGAGTTGGAGTTTTTCATCTTCAGAGCAAATGGAAGTGACAAAAAGATTTTGTTTTTCGATGAAAATCCAGTTTTGTGGCTGCAGAGTAACCTGGGTGTTGCGTTTTTCGCGAACATGCCTGTAGTTTAAAAGCCTGATAGCTTCACGATCAATATCAAGTGCAAGCAGATGAAATTGCGGAATGTTGGAGTTACTATGCGAAAAATGAGCGGTAGCTTCTAGGTAAGAAGTCAGGAGGGCAAGTTTTTCCCTGGGGCGAAGAATACTTTCTTCCAAGGTGGCATGAAGCCGCGCAAGATTGCCCGATCTTATATTCCACGAAAGATCCCGCATCCTGAATGATCTCTGCCAATCGAGCAGATAGACCATCCTGGTTTCTGGATTGACCAAAACATGCTTCGAATACAAATCGACATGAGAAAAACCAAGAGTGTGCATGCGTGCAAGAATCCAAGCAAGTCTGCGCAAAACTTCTTTACGCTGGCTACGGCTTCGCTGCTCAGCAAAATAAGTTTTAAGATTTACAGTCTCGGGAATTTCCTCAACCAAAAGAAAGGAATGCCCCAAAGAGGTTTTGCCCACAGCAACCCATGATGGAGCGGGAATGCCCTCGTGCTCGAGCGCTTTAAGAATGCGTGCCTCGTGCAACACTCCCGCTGATTGCCCAAATAATGATTTAACCCAACCCCGGTTGTGTTCTTTTTTCAAAAATGCCCTGACCTCAGATTTTCCACTCCCCAAAGTTACGCTTGATACATGCCTGCCCGTTTTCCAACCATGCCCCGTAACCCTGATTCCTTCCAAGTTGAAAACATCTTCCGCCTTCTCAATTCCCTGTGAAAATAACACAGCTCTTTTGCTGGGGCGAATCACTAGAAAACTATTCTTCGCAGGTGCAAATATGCCAGATATCTTCCCTAGCAATCCTGCAACAGGAAGAAAAAGCACACCCATTATTCTTAACATCCTTGAAATCAAAACACTCACTCCAAGTATTATCCCACCGACCTTAAAAACCTTGCAGATTCTAACTGCTGATCCAACAACCTTATCCCCGCACTCAACACATCCAATGGCATCAATTCCTTCATACACTGATGCTCAAGCGGGCAAACTCTTTTCTGACAGGGCCCGCAAGGCAACTTCTTCTGCAGGTTGATTTCCTTCTTATGATAAGTATCAGTCCACTCAATATGAGTGGGGCCAAACAACGAAACCACAGGCTTGTTAAACGCCGCCGCAAAATGCCTAGGCCCGCTATCCGTTGTCACCAGCAGTTGACATTTCTTAATGCAAGCCTTGCTTAAACCAAGTGAAAGATCGGGCATGCCAGGTTCTGCCAAGCATCGAGCAGAAGGATGGCCAATAAGCGAAGTAATGCGAAGTGCAAGATCGCTTTCCTTGGGTCCGCACATCACAAGAATACCAGCGCCCCGAAGCCTGATAAGTTCGCGTGCAAGCGTAGCAAAATGCTCCGCAGGCCATAGCTTCGAAGCACCAAAAGCAGCACCCGGATTCAAACAAATGACTTCAGGCTTATCTTTGAAAGATGCAAATCGCCAGACTTGCTCAGCCATTTCTTCTTCAACGGTAGAAGTAAAAAGCTGCATCTCATACCCAGGATTGGGTGCCCCTGCAACCATGGCTAACTGGTTATAAGAATCAATCACGGGTGAAGGAATGAAATCGCCTTTTGCATCGCATGGAGATTCAAGGGAATCGGTTAATAACCATTTTCTGAAATAACGGTTGAATCCAATGGATCGCTTGCAACCACCCATCCATGCAAGCAAACCAGCTCTAAAGGAGTTTGGGAACAAGACAGCAACATCAATCTTTTGTTTTTTTAGCTCTGATGCAGCATCAAATAAGGAGAGTCCTTTTTTTCCGCCCGTAAGGATCATCTCATCAAACCAAGGATTACCTGCAAGAATGGGAGCAACATAAGCTTTGGAAACGCAGACGAATTTTCCCGAGGGGAAATGGAGTTTGAGCGCCCTGATGGCAGGAGTAGCCATCACCGCATCACCAATCCATCCTGGAAGAAAAATCGCAACATTCATAGATTCATTGAACCTTTTAAGAAAATCAAGCAGCACCCAAACGCTCTAAAATACCCGTGGTAGAAAAACCTTTTCTAAGAGAAGCAAGGTGAACCCTACCGCCATAACTTTCAACAAATTGCCCACCTACCACTTCATCTTTATGGTAATCAGCACCCTTGACCAAAACATCAGGCTTAAGGAAGCGAATTAAATCGATGGGTGTTTTTTCTTCAAATATTGCGAGAAAATTAACACACTCAAGTCCTGAAATAACCACCGAACGAGCATCAATCTTATTAACGGGCCTGGTTGGGCCTTTCAACATTTGCACGCTAGAATCACTGTTCAACCCAACGATAAGAATATCACCCTGCGCCCGGGCTTCGCGCAAATATTGAACATGCCCCGCATGAAGCACATCAAAGCAACCATTGGTAAAGACGATTTTTTTACCCAGCTTCCTGTACTGTTCAAGCTCGCGAAGAAGCGAATCACGACCCAGCATTTTTTCAATACCTGATAGGTTCTCTCCCTTACTAGCAAGCGAAGATTTGCAAATATCTTCAATCATTTCAGCCTTGGTAACAGGAACCACACCAATCTTTTCTACTTCTAATCCACCTGCAATATTTGCAAGCTTGATGGCTTCAGGGTAATCAGCGCCTGCAGCAAGCGCCATGCCCAACACCGCAAGCACCATGTCTCCTGCGCCCGTGATATCGTAAACCTGCCTAATTCTCGTAGGAAAAATATCAGACCGCCCATCTTGATGGGAAAGTGCCATGCCCTCTTTATCCAAGGTAATAATGGCCGCCTCCATATCTAATCGCTCGCGCAATAATGCAGCAGCAGCCAAGCCATCTTCGTTAGTTTCGATCACCCTGCCTGTAGCAAGGCCAGCTTCAAGCCTGTTGGGAGTCATGGTTGAAACGCCATGGTATTTACGATAATCACCACCTCTAATAGGGTCTACAACCACCTTCTTGCCTATGGCTTTACAATCGGAAATCACACTTGCAAGCAAACCCGGAGTACAGACGCCCTTGTCGTAATCGCTAACCAGAACAAGATCAAAATCATTAATGTTGCGCTTGATCAACTCCGCAAGTCGGGTTTCCAAATGTTTTGAAAGATGATTACGCACCTCGTAATCAACCCTTATGATCTGCTGTGGATGTCTGTGCTGTGCTTTGCCTATGTAGCGCTCTTTAACCGTAGTGGGACGTTCAGAATCCACCAAGACCGTTTCAGGGTCAATCCCCTGCTCTATCAACATGCTGCGCAATTGCTCGCCATTGGAATCCTTGCCCACAACACCAGCAATTTGCACTTTTGCGCCAATTGCCTTAAGCATGGTTGCAACACTGCTAGCCCCACCTAGGCGCTCTTCCCTGCGCTCTGCCCTAAGCAGAATCACAGGCGCCTCCTGGCTGATGCGCTCTGCATCTCCCCAGACATACCGATCCAGCATCAGATCACCCAGCACAAGAATTTTTGGCTGCCCAAGTTTGTGCACAAGATCAACAAGGTCGGTTCCCTGCTGCATTAAAACTTCAGGCGTAACTAGCCTAGGCTTCATTTCGTTTGACATGACTTCCCCTAAGAATTAGGCTGCTTTCGCTTCATTAAACTTCGGCCTTGCAGCCCATGCCGCTGCCACAGATGCATGCAACAAAGGCAACATGATTTCATGATGCCCGGTAATCTCAATGCCCTCGGAAGAAGGCCGGTTAAGTACATTCACCGTACTGCGGTAACGCGATTCCTTGTCCATATTCACACAAACAAGCCCATCCAAATCGTAGTTGAAATTCCTGACAACACTGACTGCCTTTAAAAGAACTTCAGGCATGATCACCGCACTGCCCAGATTCAACCAAACACCATTAGCCATGGTGCTTACCACGGAACATAGAATGCGAAAATCTAAATGACTTGATTCACCAATAGCTGCGCCACTTACATGCGGATGCATATGAACGATATCGGTGCCCACAGCGACATGAACAGTACAAGGAATGTTAGCTTTGCGGGCTGCAAGCAAAAGGCTGACTTCAGGAGCCTTACACATTTTTTCTTCAAGCAATGCCCCAACAGCAGCCCCAAGGCCAATGCCCTCATCTGCACCCCTGCGGGTTGCGAGTGCAAAGAAATCTGCGGTTTCACGCGCCATTCCAAACTTCCCATCGTTCAACATAGAGCCAACATCTTCACTCGTTTTTCCTTCCAAGGCCAATTCCACATCATGGATCGCAGCAGACCCATTCATTGCAATCGCCTTGATTATCCCCTTCTGAATCAAATCAATCAGGTAGGGAGCACAGCCGGTTTTAATCACATGCCCACCGATGGCTGCCACCACGGTATTACCATTAGATCCGGCCCTTACCAGATGATCTCTCACCCTGCGAATACTTTTGCCAGCAAGTTGATTGGGTAGCGAATCGATCAAATCAGCAACCGATGCATTCTCGCCCAAAGGCTTGCCCAAATCTTCCTTGAAGACCTTGGAAGGTCTAGATGCCAAATCGTAGGTTTTCAAACCCTGAAGATCGAAAGGTTTGTTCATATTTTTGATTCCGGTATAAGTCACTATAAAATCCTCCGTGTAAAAAAGCACTCTGACTAAACTAAAAGAGTTTTAGATCGCACCAATGCTTGAAGCTGCTCCGCACCAGACAAAAATCGCATTTCAACCCGAAGCGCATAAAGCAGATTTCCACCCAAGGATGAAGTGCGAATCTTCACCAAATCCTTGTGCGTTGTAACCAAAAGTGTATCCCCATCTGCAAGCTGGGAAGCCCACTCAATCAAATCCGCAATATCTTTTCTTGCATACGCATGATGATCCGGAAAAACCCTGCTACCCACGACACTTGCACCTAGGTTTTCCAATGTTTTGATAAATGATCCAGGGTTTCCTATGCCACAAAACGCAAGCACTTTCCTACCCTTGATCTCTTCCAACTCCATCGATTCACTTTCCCAAGAAATCATCTCCACAGGCTGATGGATGGCTTCGCACAGCACTAAGCCCGGAGCTATTTTAGTAATCTCATTTCGAAGGCTTGTTAGCTTTTCCCCTAAAATCTGATCGGCACGGGTTATCACAACTGCCCCTGCTCTTTTTAATCCCGACCTAGGCTCTCGCAATGTCCCACGAGGCAGCAAATATCCATGACCCCACGGGTTCGTTGCATCCACCAACACAATATCCAAATCCCTTGCAAACTGGCGATGCTGAAACCCATCATCCAATACCAGCACTTCACTTTCCAACTCTTCAATAGCTGATTGAGCTATCAGATATCTATCAGGGCCCTGAAGGTGTGGCACATCGGGTAATCGATCTTCAAGCACCATGGCTTCATCATTGGCACCACCCGCACCACCATAGCCACGGCTTAAAATCGCAACCCGCAATTCCAATGAGCAAAGAACCCTGCACAGCCATTCAACACACGGGGTTTTTCCTGTACCCCCTGCTGTCAGGTTGCCTATACACACCACTGGAACAGCTACTTTTCTTATCTTAAATAAGTTAATTGTGAAGAACAGATTGCGCAACCAAACAACCGCACCATAGGGAAGGCTCGCCAACCAAAGAACCATTCTTAATAAGTGAGAATTGATGGAACTCGATTTGCCAGATGCAATACCTGCATGCCAGACAGACCAATCAAGGTTTTGCCGGGGATCGTTTGTCGGAACGGAACTCACAATGCCGCATACCAAGGGACACATCCTTTATCCCAACAAGTAAAATCGCATCCATGCATCTCAAAATAAAAGGCGGGGAGAATGCTAAATCTCCACGCAATTTGTTTGAGAATATAAATTTATATTCGTTTTTGAAAGTTCGTGTCAACGGCGAACAGGAAAGCCGTTCGCTTTAGAAAGCTAAACCTTGAGGCAAACACCAGTAAGCAAACCTAGCATTCCAAAAAAACGAACAAATAAAGTATAACCATGTTGACACGGTAATATTCTGTTATACAATTGGGGTATAAGTTTGTTTTACTTTGTTGCAACATCGATTATTTGGTGAACAATGACGTACAAATCCCAGCAAAAAGGCTTTACCCTGATCGAACTCTTGGTGGTGATTGCCATCATTGGGGTGCTGATAGGCTTGCTATTGCCTGCGGTGCAGAAAGTGCGTGAAGCCGCTGCTAGGCTTCAATGCACCAATAATCTGAAACAAATTGGCCTCGCGATGATGAATTACGAAAGCACTTACCGAATGTTTCCCGCAGGTTACCTAGACAATATGACAACAAATCGCCCGAATTCAGCAGCTACCTCAAACCCCGATCCTATTACTGGCTGGGGTTGGGGCGCACTGATTCTTCCCTACCTTGAGCAAGAATCCCTTTATAAATCAATAAACATCAACTCCATTGCAATGAATAACACCTCTGCTGCTGCTATCGCTTTTCGCAAAACAGTCATCAAAGGTTTCCTTTGCACTTCGGACGATTCAGGCCTAAACACCTTTACCATTTCGGGCACGGGCGGAAATTTCGAACTCGCTAAAAGTTCTTACGCAGGCATCAATGGGCAAGGAGAATTAGCAGACTTTGATTCTGCTTTGGGCTTGGGAATGTTTCTTCGTGGCAGAGGAGTTTCTATTGCTGAAGTTACCGATGGTTTGAGCAACACCCTTTTTGTGGGTGAACGAAGTTCAAAATCTGCTAAACAAGCTGTGGGCACACTTCCGGGAGTTTGCACTTGGGTGGGAGCGCTTCCAGGTGGTGATCTCGATGGCGAAACCCCTGCTCTTTATATTCTTGGATGGACAGGTGCCCCTAGCAGTCCAGCCAAACCCAATACGCCCGAGCCTGACGGTTCTTTTCATGCAGAAAGCTTCACCAGCAAGCATTCAGGAGGCGTCAATTTCCTATTCGGAGATGGCTCGGTAAAATTTATCACCGATTCCATCGATGGACAAACTTGGGTAAAACTTGGCACCCGCCAAGGCGGTGAAGCCGCTGGGGGTTATTAACCTTTATAAGTGTTGTTTACTAGTTCTCCGATGCCAAAAACAGAAAGCAAACCTACCACCCCAAAAAAACGAACACATAAAGAATAACCATACTGATACAGTAATATTTTATCATACAATTTGGAATAATAAGTTTGTTTTGCCTATTATACAATTGGGAATATAAGTTTGTTTTGCTTTGTTGCAACATCAATTATTTGGTAAACAATGATCTGCAAATCTCGGCAAAAAGGCTTTACTCTGATCGAACTCTTGGTGGTGATTACCATCATAGGGATGCTGATAGGATTGCTTTTGCCTGCAGTGCAGAAAGTGCGGAGCGTCGCTGCTAGGCTTCAATGCGCCAATAATCTGAAGCAAATTGGCCTCGCAATGATGAATTACGAAAGCACCTATAGTACATTTCCCGCAGGTTACCTCGACAATATGACCACTAGCCCGGTAAATGCTACAGCTTCAACAAATCCAGATCCTAATATTGGATGGGGCTGGGGCGCATTGATTCTTCCCTACCTCGAACAAGAACCGCTTTTTAAATCGATTAATATTAACTCCATTGCAATGAACAACACCTCTGCTGCTGCTATTGCTTTTCGCAAAACAGTCATCAAAGGTTTCCTTTGCACTTCCGATGACACTGACTTAAACACTTTTTACAAATGGGGCACGGGCACGGTTAACCCTTCCGATGACACCACTGGCTTAGGTACGGCTACCTTGTCGGGACCTGACGGAAATTTCATACTATCTTATTTCGAACTCGCTAAAAGCTCTTACGCAGGCATCAATGGCCAAGCAGAATTAGGAGACTTTGATTCTGCTTTGGGCTTGGGAATGTTGCTTCGTGGTAGAGGAGTTTCTATTGCTGAAGTTACCGATGGCTTAAGCAACACCCTTTTTGTGGGTGAACGAAGTTCAAAATCAGCCAAAACAGTTGTGGAAGAGCTTCCTGGTGTTTGCACCTGGGTGGGCGCACTTCCGGGTGGTGGTCGCTTAGGCGTTCACTATGGCGAAAGCTCCGCACTTTATATTCTTGGGCATACAGGCAAGCCCTCTGATCCGCACAAACCTAATTCACCCCAAGATGGCTTTTTTAATGCTCAAGATTTCACCAGCAGGCATTCAGGAGGCGTCAATTTCCTATTCGGAGATGGCTCGGTAAGATTTATCACCGATTCCATCGATGGGCAAACTTGGGTGAAACTTGGCACCCGCCAAGGTGGAGAAACCACGAACGGTTATTAATTTTTCTAATCGGATAAACCCAGTTAATTAAACTTGGGTAAAAGCCTTTTATTTAGCAAACAAACCAACAAAATGCCCAATCGTTGATTTAATACCTCCCACGATTGGTTGATTTTCAAATCTACATCTGGCATTTACAACCTCCTTCTCCAAGGTTATAAATCCGCTCGCAATTTGATCCGCATCTAAGATAAAAACATGGTATATACAGGCGAACTATATGAAGATACAATGAAGTATGTGAGAGTAATTCGTTAAGGAGCATTATTTTATGCCAGCATTTATCACTATTGTTAAGTCAATCTGTATATCACTGACTGCCGCTGCCGCTGTTTTCTCAGCTTCCAAAATGGATTATCCCGTCAAACCGGTCTCTGCCAATACAAATTCCGAAATAACTAAAGCGCCACTTACACTCAAAATTGCCCAGCTCTGTTTTTCCCCCGATTCCAACTCCATCGCTATCCTCGCTGGGGATAGGTTATTAAGCAATTGGCCCGTAGGTGGGGGAAACGCCACCGCTTCCACCCTAATTCAATCGATGCCATTAACCTGCCTTGAATGGGACTCTATAGGCAACAATCTTTATGTGGGAACCAGCAAATCTCAAATTCTTTTATGTGACCCTAAAACACTCGATATCAATTTCAGGATTCATTCCGAAATTGAAATTGTTAATCAACTCAATAATGTTGGGCTACCAGAATCGTTGTTAAGTTTCGGAAATAATGTTAACTATGAAGGGAAACTTACACAAATTATACCCCAACTTTGGCACAACGACAGCTATAGCAACCTTAAAAACATCCCAAATTTGAATTACATTTCCATGAGCAGACATAAAGAAACGGGACTCTTCGCTTTTGGTACATCCACCGGCGAAATCATTCTTGTAGATCTATTTTCAAATTCTGAGCCAATCGTTTTAGCAAAAGCTGAATCACCGATTGAATGCATCAAATGGGTAGGAAAAAATCTAATCGCAACTTCTGAAGGTAAACTGCTCATGATTGATGCTTCGAAAAACCAGCCCCTCAAATCCCTTCAAATTTCCATAAAGCCCATCAGACACATTGAAATCTCGAATGACGAAAAAAACTTGTTTATCACTGTTGGAACTGAAACGGTGCAAGTTCGAGATGCGATTTCAGGAAGCCTGATTTACAAACTTACTTCTATCAACGAAATGGTCAGCTCAATCACCCTAAGCCCAAATGGAAAAACCCTGGCAGTTGGTACTTGCCAGGGTAATGTTACACTTTGGGATACCCGCGACTTTCAAATCAAATCGATCATCCCAGCTGGTATTAATTAGTTCTGCAAACCTTTAAAACAACTCTTCAATTTTGGAACCTTCTGGCAATACCACATGCGGCCTGCCGGTATGATCCAGATATGCTGCTTTAGTATCGATTCCAAGATGACTGTAAATGGTTGCAAGCACATCATGGGGGAGCTTGCGATTATCCTTGGGCACAGCGCCCTTGGCATCAGAAGAGCCAATGACTCTGCCACCCTTTACGCCACCGCCTGCAAAAGCAGCTGACATAACATAGGGCCAGTGATCGCGCCCAGCATCTTTATTAATTACAGGGGTTCGGCCAAATTCGCCCCAAGCTACTACAAGTGTATTTTCAAGTAAACCACGGGATTCCATGTCTTCAATAAAGGCGGAATAGGCCATATCCCAGCGTGGTAGAAAACCTCGCTTCTGCGAGTCAAAGCCTTGCTTGTGGAAATCCCACCAACGCAAATCAACGGTAACCATCCTAACGCCAGCTTCCACCAATCTGCGAGAAAGCAGCATGCGCTGGGCCCAATTAGGTGCGCCACATCGTTGCGGATCGCCCGGATCAAATGCTGGCATAAACCCATAACGATCTCTTAAGGATTGCGGTTCGCTATCGAGATCAAAAGCAGCACGGGCCTTTCCACTTGAAAGAATACCGAGTGCTTGATTCTGGTAATCTCCGAGATTCTTCATCGATTCAGCTAAGTCGGGATTATTCAAAGTGTCTAAAAGGGCTTTTCTTTCACCCAATCTGCCCGCATCTACTCCATCTGCAAAAGTAAAGTTTGGGATTTTAAATGGTCCCGTTGCAGCAGGATCCGCCAAGGTTTCAAACGCTGCATACGATTTTCCCAACCAAGCAGAACCCGTTCCAGGAACATTCTTGGGAATCATCACATACGCAGGCATAGCGGTGTTCAAGTGTTGCAATTGCTTTGCAGCATGGGAACCGCAGCTAGGCATTACATTGGTATCAGGGCTCGGGCCGCTGGGGTAACCCGTAAAACAAATCTGATCACCATCGGAATGCCCAACATTCCCATCGATCGAACGATGCGCTAGGCTACGAATAATTGACCACTTATGCATAATCTTAGCTGTTTTAGGAAGCAATTCAGAAACTTGAATACCCGGAACACTAGTAGCAATAGGTTTAAACTCACCCCGAATTTCTACAGGTGCATCGGGCTTGGGGTCCCACATATCATGCTGACTGGGGCCGCCACGCATCCAAAGAATAATGACAGATTTTTCGCGGTTAACAGGCTTTCCCAAAGCAGAAGCCAAAGCTTCCTGCCTTAGCAATTGAGGTAAAGCCAAGCCACACATTCCAAGCGAACCAGCTTTGATAAAGCCTCTGCGCGTATGGCTCAGAAGGTTAAACTCATCACATGCTCTTTTGTTGGTGCCAGCCATGCGAAACTCCAGCAGTTTTGATCAGGAATGATCTTTGGGTAGGTAACTTATATCACTTTAACCTTAACTTCATAACTTTACCACATTTATCGACACAATTACCAAAGAATATGCATCCAATTCCCACTTTAAAAGCTGTATGATAGTTCTAGGTGGGTGTTTCGACTCAAAAACAGAGTTAATTCATGGAACAATTTGGTTATCTGTCTATTGGAATAATCGTTTCCTACCTTGTTGGGGCGATTCCTTTCGGCCTTTTTTTGGCGAAAATCAAAGGAATCGACATCCTCAATCAAGGGAGTGGCAACATTGGCGCCACCAATGTGGGTAGAGTACTCGGGGCCAAATACGGCCTTGCGGTCTTCGTTCTAGATGCTTTGAAAGGCGCATTGCCTGCAAAAGCAGGAATGCTTTATCTGGATACCCCGTTAGGGCCTGAAATTGCGGGCATTCTTATGGGTGCAGCTGCAATCTTCGGGCATCTGTTCCCGATTTATTTAAAATTCAAAGGGGGCAAGGGCATAGCAACCAGCGCAGGAGCGATGGCGATGCTTGTCCCAATTCCGTTAGCTCTGGCCCTACTAACCTGGGCCGCCTTTACTTCTTCCTGGGGTTTTGTCTCGCTTGGGTCATTAGCTTCCACCGTCGCATTATGTTCAGCTCAAGCTTTCATCGCTTTAAAATCAGAAACCCAAGGCAGCATGTATCTCTTGGCTTTCACTTTTCTTGCAACCGTCCTAGTGTGGATAAAGCACATCCCTAATATCCGTAGGATTTGGGCGGGCGCAGAGAACCGAGTTAAAGATTCAACCCTCTGGCGTAGCGTTGCAAGTATACTGCTACAGTTATCGCTAGGGATCTGGCTGGGCACTGTGGTTTTCTTTACCGGGGTAATCGGGCCTGGTGTATTCACTTGGTTCGAAAAATTGTGTGTCACCGAAAACCCGCCCTACTGGCTCCCCACACCCGAGGCCTATAAAGCAAATACCCCTGTTGGATTCCCCAACCCTTTATTAAAGGAACAAGCGAGCAGACTCGCTGGTGTTGTAGTATCTCCTGCGTTTCCCATTTACTTTTCCATCCAAGTGATTTGTGGTTTCACTGCGATGATTATTTTATGGGGAAATCAAAGAAGAAATCCTGCAGGAACTTTAGGAAAAACCATGCTGGCTTGTATTGGCGTGGGATTACTTTTGGCGATCGCAGGCTGGGCTTGGGAACCGAAGGTAGAAAAAGACCGCATCGAGCGCGCCCGCCTAACCGATCAAGTTCTATTGCAAAAAGCATACAACCAAGATTTAGTGCAAAGCGCCCTGAAAGCCCGCAAGGATTTCACCAATAGTCATCTGGTTAGCTTGGGCCTAAACATGACCAGCGCACTGGGAATGCTGGTGGGAATCATTCTTTTTGCAATCGTAAGTGCAAAAAGAAATGTAGAACCGGCGCAAGCTCCATTAGAAAACTAATTCTTTATGCCGGTTAGTTTTTGATAACATTTTTAATTAATCGTCCAGTTGCCAACCTCATTTTAACCTGCGCCTTTTTTACTTCGCTAGACGAAAACCGATATGGTCACTTTGCTCGTCAGGGGTAGCCCTTAGGTCTCGATCCGCAGAGCGGGAATCTCTTGCATCAAAACTGAATGATCCACCACGCACCACTCGAATCATTCCACTATTTGGCCCGACTGGATCTGTCACCGCAACCACAGGATAAACAGCCCGCCAATCTTGACACCATTCAAAAACATTGCCGTGCATATCATACAATCCAAACGCATTCGGCTTATAACTTCCTACCGCACTTGGTTTACCAATTTTAGAATCAGAATAGTTAGCATCCTTAGGGGTAATAGTCTCCCCAAAGGAGAAAGCTGTTTTGGTGCCTGCCCTAGCAGCATATTCCCACTCTGCTTCTGTAGGTAATCGATATCCACCCTTGGTTTTCGCATTCAGTTTCTTAATAAACTCTTGACAATCATTCCAAGTTACACCCGTTACGGGCAACTTGGCCCCCTTATCAGTACTTGGGTTGTTTCCCATCAACGCTTCCCATTGCTCCTGCGTGACCTCATACTTACCTAGGTAAAATGATTTTGACAAAGTAACATCGTGAAGTGTTTCATTATTACTGCGCCCTTTTTCATCCTCTGGAGACCCCATCGTAAACTTACCTGAAGGAATCAAAATTAACTCTAGATTCAAATTCTTGCCTACGTTGACCAAGTCTATTTTAGGCTCTGCGCTTTGGGTTAATTCTAAAGTCGACAACAAAAGAATCGCAGCAATGCATTCATTTCTCATAAGCTTCATACCTTGCCCCACCTGATTTAGTTTTATGGAACGATTTAGTTTTCAATACTTTAAATTAGATTAACGCAAATCAATGGCCGGTTACAACAAAATGGAATCTTAAACTTTTAATTACGGTACATATTTCTAATAAGAATTGAAACTCGATTATAAAATAGAGTTATAAAATTCACCTAGTTGAATATTTGATTAAACCAATCAAAGTTCATGGGTGCTTTGATTGGAATGCTTGCAGAGAAATAAGGCAGAAAAATGGAGATTAAAAATACATCCCAGCCGCCTCCGTGGGCGGACTTTGTAAGAAAAGTGGGAAGAAAAAGTAAAAGGCCCTTTTCCTGAAGGGAAGAGCGTTGGGAGTTGAGGGAAATAAAATAAAAACAAGAAACAATGAGCAATTAAAACGACATTAATAGCAAATTATTTAGTTTGGTATAAGGCTTTCAATAAAGGTTAGGCAAGCATTGGAAGCCCAGTCCCGGGCGCCTGTAGATCGGGCCAGAGTGCGCCCTTCTATTCCAACAACCCAAAAAGCGGGCAGGGTTTGCACCTCATAACGGGCCAAGCCAATACCAGAAGTTTCAACAACGATTTTAATGCCAGGCGCATATTTCGAAGCAATTTGTTGCGCAACTTTTGCATCCTCTTCATCCGTGCAAACATGCAGCATGATAAAAGACTTTTCCTGAAACGATTTCTCTAGTTTCAACAGGGATTCCATCTCCTTTAAGCAATGCGGGCACTGCACGCCCCAGAAATGAAGCATTACTGTTTTATCTTTATAATCTGAAAGCTTTGATTTATTCCCCTGCTCATCTTCCAATTGCAATAACGGTGCGGGGCTATTCGTAACTAAAACAAACCCAGCATCACTAGCAAGCTGGTCAGTCTTAGAAAAAACTTTCATGGTGGAAGATGGGTTTTGATCCGCCAGCTTTAATACATGGGTCGCCAAGGAATCCAGATCAGACTCTGGTAAAGCATTTTTAATTCCGGGCATTACAGTTCCAGGAATTCCCTCAACGATCACTTTCTTAATCGAAGGTAAATCGATCAGAGTTTTCCATGGACGCAGAGAAAAATCTCGCGGTGCGCTTTTTAAATTCTGCGCAGAAACCCCATCGCCCCTTCCCTCTGAACCATGGCAAGATGCACACATTCCCTGATAAAGAAACTGCCCACGGGAAGACGATTGCTCCGGTGATGGGTTTTTGGGTGTACTTCTTTTTCCTATCAACAACCCGCCTAGAACTGCAATGACAAAAAGCCCAACCATGGTTGTGATTAAAACCGAATTCCCTTTCGCAGGCATCTGGCTCATGGTTTAGGTTCTTTCACCACAATTGTACCGCTCCTTACCTTCTTAAATTTTATCACTTTTCCAGCTTCAGAAAGCTCATTCCAAGCAACAAGCAAATCTCCATCTTGAGCGATTGCTATCGCAGGCCTGGTTTGAAACACCCCAGATTTTTCATCTACAGCCTTCACTGAGCCAAATTTCTTTGTATCTTTTTCGAATGTAGCAACCATGATATTTCGACCAACCCCGGCACTAAAATCCTGCGCTCCATGTTTGTGTTCTGCACCCGCATCAACCACCAATGCCGCGTCCTTGCTTTCCTCCCAAACCACATGCACATCGCCTCGTGCATCAAGTACCAACTTGGCATTTCCCTGACTGCCCTGAGTGATGGGGTGTAACTCCGTTGCAGTGAATTTCATTTCATTACAGTTGGCGTAAGCATGATAACAACGCTGCGAACCAGAGTGGGCATCCATCCAAGTGATGTGGAAAGTATCCCCTGCCAAAACCATGGAGGCACCATCATGAGGGCAGCCATCGAACTTCCATGTTGGTGAAATAACAGGGATAGGAGCTTCAAAAGAACTGGCTCCGGCCTTCCTTCGACTGATATAAAAATCGCGGTACCCATCTTGGATATTTCGAAATGCAACATAAACAGTACCATCTAAAGCGACCAGAGTTGAAGTAGGGCAGCAAGGGCAAACGCCTTTATCCAGATCGCCCGCAGCAACGGTTTCTTCCAAAGTAAAATTAACTGCAGAAGGGCCTTTTACTGAAGCAAATGTTTTTTGCTTCTTATCTCGATTATCAAGCCATGAAGAAACCATGGTGCCATCTTGGCCAAGAGATATGGAGGTAAAAGCAGCACGGGCATTTTCACCATGGTGAACCGGGGCAGGGGTCCCGAAGCTTTCGCCACCATCCTTTGAGGAAGAAACCACCATCCGAACGCCCTTTAAATCGGGCAAGGCTTCAGTCCAAGCCAGAAAGATTTCGTCCTTCCCTGCAATCACATGGGGCGTCATGCGAACATCGCGGGAAATGGTTTTACCCTTCATCTGGGATACCGCTTTGAATATGCCAGACTTGATCACTTCTTTAGCTGCATTGAAAGACTCACCCTGATTATCCGATGTTGCAAGCAAAAGTTTCTTGTCTGAATCACTGGTCTGAGAGGCCCAAGCAAGATAGATACGGCCCTTGCCATCCACTGCAAGGCTAGGGCGTTCCTGAGTATCCTTGACATCATAATGCTCGAGGGGAAAACTCTTGGAACCCCCTTTAAACTCTGATTGATTGCAGCAGGAAGAAGGAAGAGAAGTAGGGCCATCAAAATCAGTTGCGAGGTACAATCCCAGAGATCCTCCAAGAAATACGGGGACTCCCAAGAACAGCATCTTCATCCAAGAAACATTACTCATCATTGATTAAACTCCTTGAGCTATACTTGAAATTTAAGGAAGAGTCCCAACTTCTCCCCCAGCACGCGTTGCAGCAGCTCGCCACATTACAGAATCAATCTGATTAGTGACAAACCTTACCGATCCATCCACCATAGCACAATTCGCCCCACCTGTGTGGTTGCTTCGTGCAGCAAAATAACCCCTGCCATGCGCCCCACAATCAAGAGTTGTATCATTAGGCTTTAGTGCAGTGTTGAAAACCGAATTCCAATCACGACCGCCCCAAAACCAAGAACTACCACGCATCACGCCCCATGCCCGCGTGCCTGTATCGCATTCCGTGGGCCGGGTTAAAACAACAGAGCCGCGTATCCACCCGCCAGGCATAACCGAATTTGAAGTGAAAGTGCCAGTGTTGAGCGCAACATAATATTTCCCGGTAGCATCCGGGGGAGCAACGCTTGAAGCAGGTGCGGTTCCACCTGGGCCCAGCAGGCATTCTGATGCAAGTAAGGTGTTGGAAGAACCATCTAAAACACCACTATATTTGACATTTGAACCGTACCAAAACATGCCATCCGTTGGAAATTGGGCATCATAATTCACCTGCGTTGCAGTCGCCGTACCGGAACCCATATTGAACACATAATTAGTTCCCGCAGTGGTAAACGCATTGGGTGTGCGTGTTGCTTTTGATTGGGCAAAAAAAGGATTCCCACCATCAGAAGAACATAAAAACATTTTTATCTGCGAACTAGAAGCAGGGTCATGAATGGGGTTGATATCGCCGCTCCAACCACTGATTGTTGCAGGCTGGGAAAAATCAATCAACTTTTGCAAGGAACCCTGTTCAAGGTAAGGCAATAAATTAGCAAGCACACCGAAGGCATAATGGGCAGTGGTCATACCTGCAGGCAGCGGGTTGGGGGCACCATCTGATAAACCAGGGAAATAACCCCGGGCTGATTCATGATTGGCCATCCCTAGAGATATTTGCTTAAGGTTATTGGAGCAACTCATTCTAGCTGCTGCTTCGCGCACTTTTTGCACCGCAGGCAACAAAAGCCCAATTAAGATTGCAATAATTGCAATAACAACTAAAAGTTCTATCAGGGTAAAGGCTTTCCTTTTCATGGGAAGCAACTTTTTAAAAGAATTCACAACATTAACTCCTGCTTAATTTACTTAACTTGATTTCACCAAGGTTAGATTTGCTGCAATAAAAACATGCACGCAACAGATCGCTCCTGAGTATTAGGAACGCTTTGAAAACAAATGCTGAAAAGTAAATTAAATCCGAGGAGGCTTGAAGTTAGAAAGCTTCACACCACAGGAAAGAGAAGAAACATCAGTGGACAGATTTGAACCACAGACGAGAACCAACTTCATTGATTCCATTTCTTGAACCGCCATCTCAACCCCAAACTGACTAATCAGATTCGTGCCTTTGCACTTATTTGTTGAAACGGGATTCAACCAAAGAACTTGAATACCCTGCCCCATGGGGTTTTCTTGCACCAAGGCAAAATCATCCGAAGGCAATTCATTCGAAAAGCAGCATATGCAATCATTGCCACAACAAGAAATTTTGGCCTTAGATGTACAACAACCTTTAAAC
>Ga0194050_1000042_pt1 | contig 35809 bp, 31 predicted proteins | sample SepL2310m_MetaG_FD_148657 | JGI IMG/M metagenome (GOLD analysis project Ga0194050, IMG submission 148657) | Anoxic zone freshwater microbial communities from boreal shield lake in IISD Experimental Lakes Area, Ontario, Canada - Sep2016-L239-10m | ecosystem: Environmental > Aquatic > Freshwater >...
GTACAAATTAAGATTATCGTTATTATCCCGAACTTAATATGTCGATGTAATTGATGAGTTTATCGAATTTATTATTCTTGCTCATTTATTAATTCTTCGATTTTTTATTAGCCTTTGCCTTACAAGGAACTTTTTAATGACTGATGCTATTAACCCTAAAACAACTTCCCTCGCAGGAACATCAATTTCGTTGATCATCGGCATACCTTTCGCGGTTGGATTTTGGTCTTTGGTGATGTATGGGCCGATTGAATCACCGATCATGAAAAGATATCTGGGCCACCCTGTAGAATTCGTAGAAATCGTGATGTTTTCTTGTGCAATAACAGCTTTAGTATTTAAGTTATCTAAAATACTTAAGGAAAAAAATGCTCTTAATAAAACACTTATTCCCGTTTGGGATAATATCCAAATTCATCCGCTTGAAACGACAAACCTTCTTGAAAATTTAAACACCGCAACCGATCAAACAAAAAAAACCATTGTTTTCCGAAGATTTTTAAATGTTTTGCACTTCGTGAAACAACGAGGCAGTGCAGAAGATCTTGATGATCAATTGCGTAATTTTGCTGACGCCGACAGCATTGAGTTTGAAGGTAGCTTTGGATTAACCAGATTTATAACTTGGGCTATTCCCATCCTAGGATTTTTAGGAACAGTTCTGGGTATCACAGGTGCAATTTCTGGTGTTACGCCTGAGATGCTCGAAAAATCCATGAGCACTGTTACCGATGGTTTAGCTTTATCATTTGATGCAACAGCTCTTGCTCTCGCATTAACCATGGTTTGTATGTTTTTCAGCTTTTTAGTTGAAAAATCGGGTGATCAATTCTTAGAAAGCCTCGAACGATCTATTGATAAAAATCTTGCACACCGGTTTTTAAGGGTTCAATCAGATCAAAATCCAATAGTTGAAATCTTGTCAAGACACACAAAGGATTTAATTAAATCCACAGAAAATCTGGTTACCAAACAAGTGGATCTGTGGGCAAACTCCTTTGAAAAAATTACCGCACAAGCTGAAGGTTCAGGAACAGAATCCCAAACACGCATGCGCAATGCATTAGAAGAAGCTTTAACGAAAACCTTGTTTTCTCATCAACAACAAATGGAAAGATACGAACTAAATTCTTCAGATCTCGGAAGAAAATTTGCCGAACAAGTTAACAAACTTGCATCCTCTTTACATGATTCAAGCATTCAACAACAGCAATCCTTACAAAAAGTTGTTGAAGGCCTTACTAGGCAAACAAATTCTCTAGTCGAATTACAGCAGGGGGAAAAACATTTAATCCAAATTCAAAACCTCATGCAACAGAATCTTAATGCCATTCATTCCACAGGAGACTTCCAGGAAGCCGTTCATTGCCTTACTGCCGCGGTACACTTATTAACATCTAAACTTCAAGGCAGGAACAATGAACCATTTTTCCCTTCTACTAACTCTGCCTCACGCAGTAACCCTTCCGGAAAGGTTGCATGAGAAAGCGTAAGAAGCTTGAAGTTTCAACTTTCCCTTTCCTTGCTGTGTTACTTTGCACAATGGGTTCGCTGATTCTTTTGCTTTTAGTTATGGATAAAAAGGCCAAAAAAGCAGCTTTGGAAAAAGCCTATGAAAATGCATGGAATCAATCAAAAGTATTGCAAGCTAAAGCAGATGCTGACGAAAAAAATACAGAAGCAGATAAAAAAGCATGGATAAAATTAAAATCCGAGCAGCATAATGACCTTCTTAAAAAAGAATCCGCATTAGAACAAGAAATAACTTTACTGAAAAACGAACTTGCACTCATTGAAAAAAGCAACCAAAGATCAAATATAAATATTTCTTCTGAATCTCTTACCAAAAAAGAACTTGCGCTTTCTTCTGAAAAATCAAAACTTTACTCACTCGTTAAAAAACTCGAAATTGAAAAAACTACTGCAGATAAAAACCTTAAAGAAACAAAAGATCTTACAGAAAAAATTGTATCCATGGAATTGATTTTAAAAGAACTTAAAGCATCAATCGATAAATCCAAGTTTGCTTATTCTATTGTCCCTTATTTTGGTAAAAATGGCTTGAATCGAAAGCCTTTATATATCGAATGCAATGAGAATGGTATTTTACTATTCCCAGATAAAACTCTAATCCCATCAAATGATGAATCCGACAATCTTAAAATCGAACTCTTAAATCGTACTTCACAACTTAGGGAATTCCTTTTACAAACACTTGGCCCTAAAGACTCAACACCTTATTTAATGATTTTAGTAAGACCCGGTGGTATCACGAATTATTGGAAACTCCAATCCGTTATTAAACCAATGGATATTGATTTTGGTTACGAACTAGTTGATAAAATTTGGGTTTTAGATATCCCAGCAGACCAATCTGCACCTTCCCCTGCAAATCTTGCCGCTATGATCAAACCTATGCCTATTCCCAAACCTATTCCAGCTCCTGGAAATATTCGAGGCGGCATAAACAATGGAAATGGCAGTATTCCCCAAACTAATACTGCTGATATTAATAAAGGTATTTATCAAAATGGGAATGATAAAAAGAGTAGTTCTTCTGGGAATCCTAAATCAATTAGTTATGGCGCAACTGCACAAAATATAAGGCCAATAACTGCACTTCCAGGTTTTCCTGGTAAAGAAAATCTTAATAACAACTTAACTAAAAACAATCAAGGCTTCGGAAATAATTTGAATAATCAGGGCACTGGTAAAGATAACTCCAACGGCACTAACACTGGCACTGGAACTGGTAAAGATAACTCCAACGGCACTAACACTGGCACTGGAACTGGTAAAGATAACTCCAATGGCAATGGCACTGGCAATGGCTCTGGCTCTGGAACTGGTAAAGATAACTCCAATGGCAATGGCAATGGCAATGGCAATGGTACTGGTAAATCAAACGGATCTGGCTCTGGTACTGGTAAAGAGAACTCCAACGGCACTGGTACTGGCTCTGGTACTGGTAAAGATAACTCCAACGGTACTAACACTGGCACTGGTAAAGAGAACTCCAACGACACTAGCTCTGGTACTAGTAAAGATAATTCCAACAGTTCTGGTAATGAAATAAAGAACAATCCGAACAATCCTCTAAGGGCAGGAACAGGAAATAATTCGAATAGCACCCAACCAATAAACAACGGAAATGTTTCTGGCGGTAATGGAACTTCTGTCAATTCTGGTGCCAACAGTACAGGGGGAATTCCCGGCTCGAAAAGCGCTTATTCTGTTACGACGCCTGTAAATTCTTTACCCAGTGAAAATGAAAGTGGTAAAAAAGGAACTGAAGCAGGATCATCGGGAGACGATAAAAATTCTTCTAAAACAAATGAAGCAGTTGGAGGAACACCACAAAAAGGTGAAAAATCAAATTCAACTTCTAATAACGAAAGCGTAAAGAGTGGAAACGGATCATCAGGGGAAGGTGCACAACCCTCTAGCCAAGATAACAACCCAAACATCTCAATTTCTATCAATAATAAAAATAAAAATGAAACAAATGTAAATGCAAATCAAAATTCCCCCCGAACAACTTATAACAGGGAAGATGAATCCCAAAGCAATAGTGAAGCGAAAGATCCAACCGCAAGAATTGCAGCGCCATTACCAGAATTAGGGCCAAGAAAAAATTCAACACCAACTCCTTTAAGAGCTGCAAGACTTTTTGCAGACAGGGATTGGGTTATCTATGTTGAATGTAAATTCGAAGAAATATTAGTTCATCCGAATCGTTTAATAATCCCAACAAGCTTATTAGCATCTGAAGAAGGGGTTAAAAGATTTGTACAAGAAATTGAAAAAATCATTCAAAGAAAACAATCAACCGTTCGCCCAGGAGAACCTCCTTACAGACCTGAAGTACGATTTTTAGTATGGCCCGATGGCTTAAAACCATACCATTTGTCTTATCCAGCATTGCAATTAGCAGGTATAAAACAAAAAAGACAGAACTTAGAGTCTGAAGATAGTATCAAAGAAATTATTCAAGGAAGATAGTTTTTACCCATGCGAAGAAGAAGAAGACCAGATAAAGAGATCCACTTCAGTTTCGACTCCTTTCTAGATGTCGTCGCAAATGTTGTTGGTATCATTATAAAATTAATTTTAGTTGCATGGGTTGGGGCACGAACTTACAAAGGTTTTGAAATACCAGAAACTTACACACCAAACACACCAAATATTACCGAATCAAAGCTCGAAGATAGTTCAGATCCTCTGGTGAAAAGTATTTTTGATAAGAGTAAAAACAAAAAAACTATTGAAGCAATGCTTACAAGCAAAAAAAACACCCTTAACGAAGAAGTTAAAGAAAAAGGTTTAATGGAACAAAAAGTTTACGAACTAAATGGAAGTCTAAAGGCCCTGCTTGAGCAAGAAAAAAATATAAATAAGCTTATCAATGAGTCTTCCGAGATCAATAAAAATACTCCAGTAAATTTAGCTAAAATAAAATCAAGATCTGAACAACTAAATGATGAGATTGAAACACTTAAAAAAACCAAGGGTGCTAAAAATGAACTTAAATACAAAACGCCTGTAAGTCGAACTCTCCAATCAGAAGAAATGATTTTCGAGTGTAAAAATGGGCGCATCACTCCAGTTGATATTGGCGCTATGCTCGAAGAAGTTTCTGGACGAATGCAAGAATTAGGAGAGAAACTTCGAAAGCAGTGGGAACTTGAAGAAGTTTCACAAAATTACGGGGCTTTTAAAATAAAATACACGCTTGAAAGAGAAAGAAGCGCATTGGAAATTGCATCGTTGAATGGCATACCGGACGAAAGATCCAATTTCAGATTTTCGCTTACTGGTTGGGTATTAGAATCACTGGATCCAGAACGGGGCGAAACCTTAGAGCAAGCCCTTAACCCGAATTCTGAATTCATGAAAATAATCGATAGCCTTGATCAAAATCAAACCGCTGTTACTTTTTGCGTTTATCCAGACAGTTTCACCATCTATCGAAGAATACGCGATCTGTTGCATGAAAAAAATATAGTTGTAGCGGGAAGGCCTCTTAATTTTGATGCGCCAATCGCAATGTCAGTAAAAAAGGGCACTGCATCTCGAGGCCAATAAATATTAAATCCCTACTAGATAACCAAACCTTTTTTTAAATTGTTCTGGAGTCCAGTTTAAACTTTTTGCAAGTGCGGCAAGTTTTGCTGGGTCTTCTATATCTGATTTATCTAGCCTAATCATATAGCGCCTTGCACATTCAAACCCTTCGCCTTTAACATCAACAACACGAGTTTGCATTCTTCGTGTTGTAGGATTGATGATATTTTCAAAAGGTATCGGTTGAAGCCTTCCACCAATAAACGATATTACTGCACCGAATTTAGAGCACTCGGAAGATTGCAGGAACTTTACTGCACCATAGCCTAAATCTCGAGTGTATTCAGCATCAAAAGGTATTGGGTCTGCACACCGAAGCTCGTAACCTAAATCCTTATCAATAACGGTGAGGCTTATTCCTAATTCTTCAAGTTTTAATGCTAGGTGATCTTTAACCATTCTTCCAAATTCGATTTCACCCAAGCGTAAATGACCATGCGGATCACGTTCAACTTTTCCATACCGGCCCAATTCATTGCTATCTAAATTTGATAACCCTTTTTCACCAATCTTTTCTAAAAGGCCCTCAGCAAGTACAGCAACACCATAGTTGGAACCGCTTTTCCGCCTTTTTAATATCGAGCCAAGCAGAATATCGACCACTTCATCCATTGAAACATCTCTGTCATGAAATTCTTCTGGAATGATAGTAAGAGTAGCAGCAGCAGCCTTGCCTATACCTAATGCCAAATGACCAGCAGCTCTACCCATACTAATAACTAAATACCAACGGGAAGTAGTTTTTGCATCTTCGCTAAGGCTGCGAACAATCTTAACACCATAATGCCTTGCAGTTTCAAAACCAAAAGTAGGGGTAGATGGGGGCAAAGGCAGATCGTTATCAATAGTTTTTGGAACATGTGCCACATGAATAGTGCCACCGGCCTTCAAATAAACTTGACTAGCAGAAAATGCGGTGTCATCTCCGCCAATAGTTACTAATTTAGTTATCCCAAGGGTTTTAAGGGATTCAAGAACTTGCTTCATATCCGCATCATTTTTTGCAGGATTAGTTCTAGAAGTCCCTAAAATCGAACCTCCCTTTAGATGAATCCCTTTAACATCCTCAATTGAAAGTTTCTTGATATTATTAACGCTGCCCTTAACCAAATGCTTAAAACCATCTATAAAACCGTAAACTTCCATGCCATCAACGATGGCTTCAATAGTAACAGCACTGATAACGCCATTAATACCTGGGGCAGGGCCGCCACCAACTACAATACCAAGCTTTCCGTTAGATTTTGCAACTTCCATAAGAATATTCCCAGAGCAATTATAAAATGAGGCCAGTAAAACGAGTACCAGACCTTACATTAATTTAGTAGTACTTTCTAGTTTTGACTACGGGGCATCTTAGAAAAAAATGAAAGTGCCTAAATAGTTAGCAAACTTCTTAAGCAGCGATCTTTTTTCGAGGCGAACAGTTAAAAAGATTAAAAATTTCTTCTTCGTTTAAACCTAAAGACGAAGGCAAACCACTATTATCAATAATATCAGCAAATAATTTCCGCTTTGCATCTAATACTTCCGCAATTCTTTCTTCAATTGTTTTTTGAGAAATAAATCGCTTGACAAAAACAGTCGATTTTTGACCTAATCGATGTGCACGATTGATTGCCTGATCTTCAATTGCAGGATTCCACCATCTATCAAACAGAAAAACATAATTTGTAAACTGAAGATTGAGCCCAACGCTTCCCGTTCCATAGCTCATTAAAATAACATGTGCATCTGGATCTTTTTTAAACTTATCGAGTATCCCTTGCCTTTGTTGGGATGGAATCTTCCCATGATACATTAACGGATTATAAGCTTTTAATTGAGATGCAAGCTCTTCAAGAGGTTTTACCCATTGGGAAAAAACAATGGCTTTACTATTAGTTGCTTGAACTTCTTCCATATCTGCGAGCAATTGCTCAGCTTTCGAACTTGCACCTGTTCTGGGATCAAAATTACAAATTTGCTTTAATCTCATGACTAATTCAAAAACATGTTGAACAGTAGCAGTATCACCTAATTTATTTAAATGAACAACTCCTTCATTTTCAGCAAGATCATATGCCTGCCTTTGAGCTGGAGTCAGATCCAAAAAAACATCCTGAATAATTTTGGCAGGCATGTCAGGTGCAGCTTCTTCCTTCGTCCTTCGAATAATACTTTCAGAAGTCAAGCTTGCCAACATTTTCGGAGGCGTATCTTTAGGAACTCTACCTGGGTCTACGAATTCAAAAATATGAATGAGATCATCATGGCGGTTTTCTATTGGGGTACCAGTCATGGCCCAACTTCTATCCCGCTGAACTGAACAAACAGCCTGTGCAGTTTTAGATTCTTTGGTTTTGATTCTTTGAGCTTCATCAATAACCATCAAATCATAAAAGTTATTTCCTGCAACACCTTCAATTACATCTCTGGTTAACAGTTCATAGTTCACTAATTTCACAGGAGTGTTGGAAACATTCCATGAAACTTTGCGTTCTTCCGTATTACCGCAAATCACTTCTACTGGTAAATCTGGTGCCCAAAGCTTTAATTCCCTAGTCCAATTAATAACCAATGGTTTAGGGCAAACAATCAAAACATTTTTTAATAATCCGGACCGAAACAACAACCGAATCGAAATTATAACTTGTATGGTTTTTCCTAAACCCATTTCATCAGCAATCAAAGCAGATTTTCTAGGCATTAAAAAAGCTATCCCTTTAATCTGATAAGGGAATGGTTTAAAAGGAAGAGTAACTTCTTTCCCTGTAAAAACTTCTTCGATAGGAGGTTGCAACAAATACATTAATCTTTCTTTAAACTGAAACATATCTTTCAAAGGCTTTACCCTTGTAAGACTTTTTTCAAGAACAAGTTCAACTAGTTCTTGCGTATCAGGTTCAGAACTTTTATCAGTCGATATCTTAGAATTTACAAAATCGGTAGAGCCTTCCTGAGGGGTAGGAAACTTCCAGCATTCTGTGTTAATCTTGGGTTCGAGATCCGGTAAAACTTTAACCCATGGAATATTATTAAGAAGAGGAAAAGATCTAAGATTTAATACCCCATTTTTGGGTAAAACCTCGATAGTATTTATTGATACTGATAAGTCTAACTTCAATGAAATTAACGAAGGCTCAGAAAACTCTTTTTGATTATCTTCTCCGCACGCAATATTGGCTAAAAGGTGCGGATTCATAAAAACCTCCTGAGAAAATTAAACCACTATAGATGCAATCGGATCACACAAAAAAACACTTGAGGATGTAATTGTAAACAGGGTTATTTCTTATCAAAATGAGTTGCAATCATGAAGACTAGGCAAATAAAATGGATTCTAACTTCAAAAAACTACAAGTACCAAAATATAACATAAATTGATTAAGAAACAATTTTGTTGATTTCCAAGGAAAGAACTTTAATCAAATCTTCAACTTCTTTTTCATTGGAAGTAATTTTAAGTGCATATTCGATTTTTTCAGCAATCTGAGACAACTGAGGATACCCATAAAACCCACTTGCACCTTTTAATTGGTGCAACTCTTTCTCCATGGAATCAAAAGATTTGGACTGATTTAGATCAATGATATTATTAATTTTATAAACCAGGGAATTAAAGAAACCCTGCAATAAATTTCCTTCTATTTCAGTTTGGCTTTCCTCTGAAATAACTAGGCTATTTTGACTTTTATCAGATATAGACAAATAACAAGCCAAAGCTTCTAATAATTTCTCGCGATCAATCGGCTTGGTCAAAAACAAATCAAATCCAGCTTCCAAACATTCTAATTCATCCTGCTTTGTAGCATTGGCAGTCAAAGCAAAAATTGGGATTTTATTTCCAGTATTACGAATGATTCTTGTAGTTTCCATCCCACCACCATCAGGCATCTGCAAATCCATTAATATCAAATCAAAATCTGTTTGGCTTAACTCCAGTAAAACCTTGGATCCCGAAGAAACCGTGGTAACATCTAATCCCTCTTTTTCCAAAAGATAACGCAAATAAACTTGAATGTCTTCACTATCTTCAGCCAATAAAATTGAGGCAGAAGAGGGAAGCGACAAGGTGCTGGTAATGGGGTTTAAATCCTGCGAAGTTAAAGTCCCAAGTTTTTCAGAATCTACAACCTTGTTTAAATCTAAATTATCAATGGGAAGAAACAAAGAAAAACAAGATCCAAATTTCAACCTAGTTGAAACTTTAATAAAACCACCTAGCAATCTTGCAAGCCTGTTCGCAATGGTAAGCCCCAACCCCGTACCTTCAACACGCGAAGAAAAACCTTTACCCGCCCGAACAAAAGGGTTAAATAAAGCTGCTATTTGTTTTTCATCCATTCCGGGGCCATGATCTTCAACTGAAAACACTAAGCAATCCCCAGGGATATCTTTTACACGATCGATTTTAATTCGTACATTGACTTCGCCTTTTAAGGTGTACTTAATAGCATTGCCGATCAAATTGACTAAAATTTGCCTTAATCGCGTAGGGTCGGTATGAAAAAGAACTGGTATATTTCCTTCAGGAATAGCAAGTAATTTTATACCTTTCTTATTAGCTTGCAAACCAAGAGTTTCAAATACTTCTGAAATGGTATACCACGGAGAAACAGGCAAGATATTAATATCCATTCTACCTGCTTCAATTTTAGAAAAGTCTAATATGTCTTTCACTAATTGAAGTAAAAAATCGCCACTCCGTGCCATTGCCCTAGACATTTTTTTTCTTTCGTCAGCCGAAAGTTCCAAGTCCGCAAGCATATGAGCATAACCAACGATGGCTTGAATGGGGGCCCGGATTTCATGGCTCATATTTGCTAGAAATCCACTTTTAACCCTGCTTGCATCTTCTGCAGCAAGTAAACGCGAAACATTGGATTTGCTTGATTGGCTTTGTAATTCGAACTCAATACCAAAAATATCAAACCCTATCACATTTTGCAAATGATCAAAAAAAGGTTGGAATCGCCCGTGGACCCAGACCCAATTTTGATGCGGATTGCAAAGGCGAAACTCGATTGAAAAATGCTTTTTAAGAAATTTAGAGGAATCAATTGCATTCAAAAGATCATCTTTTTCATCTTCATGAATCTGGTCTAACCAAGAATGCCTATTCTTATCAAGAATATTATTCGCCCATTCTTTATTAAAAGAAATTAAACCAAGGTTTATATCAACCTTCCAATAAAATGAGGGAAATTCAGGCTGACCTAATTTATTAGACATCAATATCCCGAACAAAAGTAAAAAAATTATTGCATCAATGATCTTAATGATAGCATCTGAAATATCAAAGGATTATTAGGAAAAGACATCATTTAAAGATAATATACTTATTAGCACGAAATCATGGTTTTATTGGTACAAAATATGAACAGCTATTTTTTAATCTTATTTCTTTTTAATCAATCAGTCTTCTTTCAAAATACACCTCAAAGTTCTTTTTCAAAACAAAATATTGATTCTGCAATTACTCGTGGCATTACTTTTTTAAAAACCATTCAAAAACCTGATGGAACATGGTCAGACAACGATATTGGCCCAACAGCTTTAGCAGGATTGGCTTTATTAGAATCTGGCTTAACGCAAGAAGACCCTGCTTTAGCCAAAGCAATTGCAGCAATAAGAAAAAATGCTCAAACAACAACTCACACTTATTCAATTTCATTATGTTTGATATTTTTTGACCGATTAAGCCAAGTTGAAGATATTGCAATAATAGAATCTTTGGCAATGCGCTTACTCGCTGGGCAAACACAGTCTGGAGGTTGGGGCTATAATTGCCCTGGTCCAAACAATGATGAATTATTACGCCTGCAATCAAATCAAAAAAAACTGGTTGAATTAAAAGCTTCAAAAACATTTCCTAAGTTCAACAATAAGAAAACATTTGAAGATCTTTCCCCCGAAGTAGTGCGGGCAATAAAAGTCATATATCAAGAAAAAACAACAGCTAACAACAATGATGGCGGATCAGACAATTCAAATACTCAATTCGCAACTTTTGCATTATGGGTATCAAGACGCCATGGAATACCAATTAACATTGCATTTTCAAGAATTTTATTAAAGTTCCGCGCCACCCAAGCGCAGGATGGAGGCTGGGCATATTCTGGAAATGGGGGGAACCAACCATCTTCACCAACCATGACAGGTGCTGGATTATTATGCCTCGGATTAGCTTCTGGATTTTTCGTAGAAATTGGCGGGCAGCTAAAACCTTCAGAAAGAATTGATATTAGTAAAGATGTATTTTTAGGGCGGGGCCTTTTTGCATTGGCAAGTTGTATAGGTACACCCGCAGGCAAAGGTAAAGAAGGGTTGATACCACGGTTAGGGGAACAAGGAGGGCAAAGTTATTATTTTTTATGGTCACTAGAAAGGGCCGCAACTGGTCTAGGATTAGATTTCATAGGGCGAAAAGATTGGTACTCATGGGGCGCTGAGATTCTCCTAGTAAACCAATCCGTTAATGGATCTTGGAAAGGTGATTACGCAAGTTATAACGCAGATACTTGCTTTGCAATTTTATTTCTGACGAAATCTAATTTTGCGGAAGACCTAACCACCCTTCTCCGCGGAAAAACAAATAATTTAGGACTAGTAGAACTAAAAAGTGGTGGAGTTGGCGGAGAAGCTATTGCAAATCTTTCAAAGACGGGCGGAATTAAAGTGGCAATCACGGGAGATGGAAAAGGAGCAACTCAAGGAAAAATAACTTATAACAACACTAACAACATAAAAGATACCAAAGAAAAAACCAATCCTAAGCCTGAAGAAAAATCTTTTTTAGCAATGCTAATAAATAGTAAACCAGAAAACTTTCTTAATGCTCTTTCTGAATATAAACTTGGAAAAGGTGTTGAATATACTCAGGCAATAACTGCTTCTATACCAAAACTCGAGGGATCTCAACAATTTGAAGCTAGGAAAGCACTCGCGGAAAGGCTTGCTCGGTTTAATGCAGAAACCTTGCTGGAATACTTAAATGATGATAACCCTGAAATTCGAGCTGCTTCAATTTCTGCAATCGCACTTAGAAACCAAAAAATCGGATTGGCGAAAATTGTTGCGTCCTTAGATGACAACTCCGCATGGGTTCGTAATTCTGCTTTTTTGTGTTTAAAATCAATTACTGGCAAAGATTTTGGTAATCCAAATCTTTTACCGGATTCTGATAAAGCTAAAGTTCTCCTGCTATGGAAAACTTACATCCAAGAAAACCCTTAGTCTCTGATACTCTGACTTAATTGATTAATCGCCATTAATATAATTAAATTCAGAATCATAGTGTTTTTTCTGTAAAATAACTTCATACGAAAGAACCTTCAGGCAAACATCAAATGTCCAAGGATAAGTTACTATTTGTAACAGGCAAACTTGCAAGCCCATCGCTCAAGGATTTACTTTCCAGAATGACGGGTGTTCTGCCATTTGATTGGGAAATCACAACATTACCAATTAATGTTGCAGCGTTGGCAACGATGGAATGGATCAGTTCTCATTTGAAAATAACAACGAAACCCGACAAAATAATCATCCCTGGTTTATGCAGAGGAGAAACAAAAATTTTAGAGAATCACACGGGTATACCTTGCATCAAAGGCCCAAAAGACCTTCGAGATTTGCCTGAGTTCTTTAAAGTTAGTGATGTTAATCAAAAGAACTCAGATTATGGGAAATATAACATTGAAATAATTGCAGAGATTAATCATGCCCCTGATTTATCTTTGGATGAAATCGAAACGATGGCTATTCATCTTGCTTCCCAAGGTGCAGATATTATTGACTTAGGAATGAACCCGGGAAAGCCATGGGAACAAGTGGGAGAATGTGTTCGAAGACTAAAAAAGTTAAATTTCAAAGTATCAATAGATAGTTTCAATCCAGAAGAAGTTACAAACGCAGTGAAAGCAGGCGCTGATTTAGTTTTAAGTATCAACGAAGATAATCTAGAAATTGCCAAAGATTTAGATTGCGAATTTGTTCTAATACCAAAGGAGCCAGGCAAACCCGAAACCTTAACTAAATGTGTCGAAAAATTGTTAAGCTGGAATCGCAAATTCAGAATCGACCCAATCCTTGAACCCATAGGACACGGCTTCGCAAGATCCCTGCTGGGTTATTATAAAGCTCGAGAACTTTATCCCGCAATTCCCATGATGATGGGAACGGGAAATGTAACTGAACTAACAGATTCTGATTCCGCAGGCATCAATGCAATATTAATTGCCATTTGCCAAGAGTTAAACATACAAAGTGTTTTAACCACATCGGTAATAAACTGGTGTAGGACTTCGGTTAAAGAAATAGATCTAGCCAGAAAACTCATGTATCATGCGATCACAAAGCAGGTAATTCCCAAGCGATTAGAATCTGGGTTACTTTTATTGAGAGATCCAACTTATCGAAAGCATGGTGAGGAAACTTTAAACCGATTCAAATTAGAAATAAAAGACAAGAATTTTCGAATATTTGCTGAAGAGGGTTTGATTCACATAATGAATAAAAATATTCATCTTAAAGGGGAAGACCCTTATAAATTAATTGAGGAAGTAAAAAAAACTGAAACCATCGATGAATCACATGCTTTTTATTTGGGGTTTGAACTTTGTAAAGCAATGACAGCAATAACTCTAGGAAAAAACTATTCTCAAGACCAGGAATTACAATGGGGTTTCTTAACGCGGGAAGAAACCATACATCGCAACCCAATGATTGACAAATAAAATATTACAAGCTTTATAATTACGGAAAATATTAAAAAGTGATAACGCCATACATCAAGAAAATAAATTTGCCTATAAGTCCAAGCGAAGCTTTTTTAAGATTGCAAGATCTTCCAGGTATTTTGTTCTTAGATGGAAACGACAAAACAAGCGATTATGCTTTTATAAGTGCAGATCCATTTAATGTTTTAGAAGAGCAAGCAAACGACAATCAACAAGGTGACATTTTAAAAACGCTAAGAGCAGAATACCTCCGCTGGAAAATTAAACCAACGGAAGGAGTACCGCCATTTCAAGGGGGAATAGCTGGGGTATTTGGATATGGACTCTCAAAACAACTTGAGAAATTACCATTGGACCGAAGTTCTTTTGTACCCTCCCCCAATTTATCAATAGGGTTTTACGACTGGGTACTATCATTTGATTTAAGAAATAATCAAACTTGGTTGGTGTCAACAGGTTTTCCTGAAACAGTAGAGCATTTACAAATATTACGGGCCCAAAACCGTGCAGAAATGGTAATGAAACTTCTTGAAACCCCAGCGAGAGGAAATCATAAAAGTTCCGCTACAATAGAACTAAGCTATAAAGTGCCAGAAAATTTATTCAGGTTGTTTGAAGGCCAACATTTTTATTGTGATAACTCTGCAAATGATTACATGAATAGTGTTGAAAGAAGTATTGAATATATTAATGCAGGTGATTCCTTTCAGGTGAATTTATCACAGAGGTTCTGGCATCCAAAATTTTGCGAAGACCGATTGCTATACGAATTACTTTCAAAAGTATCACCCGCGCCTTTTTCGTGTTATCTATCCACATCAAAGGGAAATATTTTAAGCGTATCTCCTGAAAGATTTCTAACCTTGCGAAACAACAAAGTAATAACAAGCCCAATTAAAGGGACTAGGCCCAGAGGAAAAACAGAAAAAGAAGATATCGAGCTTGCTACATCCCTTTTAAATAGCGAGAAAGATAGAGCTGAAAATGTAATGATTGTAGATTTGCTTAGAAATGATCTAGGGCGAGTTTGTTCTTTTGGAAGTATTCAAGTGGAAGAACTTTGCAAACTGGAAAGCTACTCAAATGTGCATCATTTGGTTTCAAAAGTTACAGGAAATTTAAAGCCGGAACATGATGCGTTAGATTTATTACTTTCATGTTTTCCTGGCGGGTCTGTTACCGGCGCCCCAAAAATAAGATCGATGGAAATCATATCCGAATTAGAAACATCTCCTCGCGGCGTATATTGCGGAAGTGCGGGGTATCTTGGGTTTGATGGATCTATGGACACTAATATTTTGATAAGAAGTATATTTTCATCAGAAAAATGGCTGCAATTTGGGGCAGGCGGGGGTATTGTTGCAGATTCAAAACCAGATGATGAGTACCTTGAAACTTTAAATAAAGCATCAGGGATTATTAAAGCAATTCGCTCTCATCCAAACTCAACTAAATTGCTCCAATTATAGTACTCGGATTTATTGCCTGATGCGTTGAAGCTGAAATCATAATCGCTTCGCACAAAGCAATGGTTTGAAGATTATCATTGCCGCTGATTTCTGGTTCCGTGCCCAATTCCACCGCACGCAACAATTGCGCCATCGTACCAACAAAAGCATCCGGGAACCAAACTTCGCCCCAAGTAGGCGAATGCCATTTACCATTATCACTAACGGTAGTGAACTCCAAGGTGCTCGGGGTTTTTTCGGGGTATTTAGGCCAACCAATGGTGCCTTTTGCTAGACCAAGAGTACCTTCGATGCGCCAGCGAATATAAATATCATCGCCCGCACCTTCCTTCGCCGGCCCCGTCCAAACATCGTCCCAAGAAGAAGCGCGAGTACCCGAATCATATTCAAGAATGTACAAATTAATTCCGTCAGTATGGGGAAATTTAGTACGAGGGTCTTTGGTAGTGCTAGCAAAAACTCGGTTTGGATCGCCCAACCAATAACGAAAAGTATCTAAATGATGAATACTCATAATAAAAGTTGAAAGGGACTTTAGTCCTTGAGCCCATGGCATCCAATGTGGAATGGCCCGCATTTCTATGGTTGCAAGAACAATATCTCCCAGCTTCCCGGAATTTAAAAGTGTTTTAGCAACCCTAACGGACTGATCAAACCTCATATTTTGATTCACAGCAAGAGTGATCGAATTTCTATTACAAGCTGCAACCATTTTTCTTGCAGTTTGCAGATCCATTGCCAACGGTTTTTGAGCTAAAATCCCACGCAAATTCTTAGAGTGTTCAATGGCTTTGAATAAGATTTCAGGCTGGGCTTCCGGAGGAACCGCAATATCCAAAATATCAAAGTCGCCATGCTCAAGCATTGCATCTATTGAATCAAAAACAACGGGAATATTATGGGTTAAGGCAACTTCTTTAGCTTTTTCAGCAGACCTAGAAGAGATGCAAGTAACATTGAATCCAGCACTTTTATAAGCAGGAATCTGGCAATCCTTCATGATAAACCCAGAACCTATGCATCCAATCTTAAAATCTTTTTTTTGGGGAAGAATCGGGAGTCGAGAATCGACAAGATGCTTTATAAAATTATCCACACATGAATCCTATCTATCAGGAAGTCGAATTTGAAATAACTCTTAATTCCCTGGGCAACGGAAACTGGACATGCTCTTCCCTGATGATTCTGTTTTCGACTTGTGCATTATAATTTATCCTAAGCCAATCCACACATTCTTCTACAACATCCTCAGGGGCACTTGCACCAGCAGTGATTAAAACTTTTTGGGCATTGATAAGCCATTCAGATTTTATTTCTTTTACAGAATCAATTAAATAAGCGGGCTTTCCTAGGGTTATCGCAAGCTCTGAAAGACGCATGCTGTTGGAACTGTTTTGGCTTCCAAGAACCAGCACAACATCAACTTCAGGAACAATCTCCTTGACTGCTTCCTGCCTATTTTGAGTTGCGTAGCAAATATCATCCTTGGCAGGGCCTACGATCGTTGGAAATTTTTTCTTCAGCACATCAATAATGGCTTGGGCTTCATCAACACTTAATGTCGTCTGTGTCAGAAAGGCCACTTTAGTATCTTTTGGAAGCTCTAATTTGTTTGCGCTTTCTTCATCTTGCACCAGCACGATATTTTGAGGCGCTTCACCCATCGTACCCAATACTTCGTCATGGCCTTCATGCCCAATTAAAATTATGGTGTAACCCTCGCTTGCAAACTTTACTGCTTCCTTATGCACCTTTGTCACCAGCGGGCAGGTCGCATCTATCGCAAGTAAATTTCGCTTCTGAGACTCCAACCTAATGGTTGGCGATACGCCATGCGCACTGTATAAAACAGTTGAACCTTGAGGGATTTCATCAATCTTATCAACAAAAACAACCCCCCGCTTACTGAAACGCTCGACAACGGGCCGATTGTGAACAATTTCGTGATATACATAAAGAGGCGAGCCAAATTTCTCTAATGCTTTTTCTAGGCTTTCGATAGCCATATTTACACCAGCACAGAATCCCCTCGGATTTGCAAGAATTACTTTCATTTAGCTATCTCCTCCTTGTCTATACTAAGCATCCTAAAGTATTGTAGTAGAGCAACCAACAAAAAAGCCGCGACTGGAAAACCAATCACGGCAAATCAAATTCAATTGATAAAAGAATCAGTCATACTTAACACCATCTTTAGCGGGTACTATCCACTTTTTTCCTTCTTTTTCAAGCACAACACCTTTAACAGAACCTTTAGCAGGGCCATTGCAAACCACATCATGATAAGGTTCGGCTTTACCATTATCCTTTAGGTAATAAATGACTACTTTGCCATTTTCTGAAACCTTGATGGCATGGCCACAATCAGCAGTTTCGTTAAGGGCACACTTAGAACAATTAATTTCACCTTTAAGGGTAACTTCTTTGGCAGGTTTATCGGCAGCAGAGGACAAACCGACGGAAAACATGAAAGCAAAAGCAGCAAGTACAAAATAACGCATAACTTTCTCCAGAGGAAAATAGGGAACAATCGTTAATTATACCATTTAATATTTATATTCCACATCAAAGTTTCAAACAAATGATAATTAACCCCTAGAAGTGTTGACATCCTAGAAATCGGCCCTATTATTACCATTTATTACCTAGGTTTAACAAAAATGAATGCTCTACATAAAGCTGAGGCATTGATAGAGGCACTGGATTATTTCAGGGCCTTTAGAAAAAAGATTATCGTGGTCAAATTAGGCGGAAGCATCATGGATGATTCTGATTGCCTAAACAGCACCCTAGCAGACTTAGTTCTCATGGAAACTGCTGGCATGTTTCCTGTTTTGGTGCATGGCGGTGGCAAAGCAATCGACCAAGCGATGGCCAAACAAGGGCTTCAACCTAAAAAAATTGCTGGCCGTAGAATCACCGACGACGACACACTTGCCATTGTCAGGGATGTACTTACCAATGAAACAAATGCTGATATCGTAAGGCGAATCAGAAATCTTGGCGGTAGAGCTATCCCGCTCCACACTGGCGCTATGCAGGTGATGTGGGGGAAGAAATGGTTGTTGCCTACTGAATCTGGTTTGGTCGATTTAGGGCATGTTGGAGTTGTAGATAAAGTGGACAATAATCTTATTTCGGATTTTATAAGCGCTGGGGTAATTCCAGTTATACCATCGCTAGCAATTGATGATAAAAATGCATGGCTAAACATCAATGCAGACACTGCGGCTTGCGCTGTAGCGATAAGTTTGAAAGCTGAGAAGCTTGTTTTTCTTTCTGATACTCCGGGAATACTTCGAGATCGTAAAGACCCCGTATCATTGATCACCAGCCTTAATGAAAAAGATTGCAAAGACTTGATCGAAAAAGGGGTTATTGATGCCGGGATGATTCCAAAGGTTGAAGCTTGCCTTGATAGTTTGCAAAAAGGCGTTGGTAAAACTCACATGATCGATGGCAGGCAGAAACATTCCTTGCTTCTTGAAATATTTACCAAACAAGGCACTGGGACTGAGATTACACTTAGCTAGTGTTTAATTAACATTCAAAGAAAAGGACTACTATGAATTCCAACTTGTTGAACAGTTACAACAAGTATGTAATTGCAAATTACAAAAAGTTTCCTGTTTGCTTGGTCCGAGGCGAAGGTTCCAGAGTATGGGATGACGAAGGAAATGCGTACCTAGATTTATTTCCTGGGTGGGGATGCGGCTTGCTCGGGCATTGCCCACCTCTTATCGTTGAAGCGGTAAAAAATCAAATAGGCAAACTCATACATGTGCCAAATTCATGGTACACAGAACCCCAAGGCATGCTTGCGGAAGCTCTTGCCACCAGAACAGGATGGGGCGGTCAATGTTTTTTCTGCAATAGCGGAACGGAAGCGAATGAAGCCGCAATAAAAATGGCAAGACTTCATGGCGGGCCCGGAAAATATAAAATTATTACTGCGTTAAACAGCTTTCATGGTAGAACTTTTGCGGCTCTTAGTGCCACAGGGCAACCCAAATACCATCAAGGGCTGGAACCAATGTTGCCTGGGTTTTCTTATGTTCCATTCGGGGACTTAGAAGCTACTAAGCTTGCAATTGATGCAGAAACTTGCGCCATCATGGTTGAACCAATTCAAGGTGAGGGAGGAATCAATCTGCCACCTATAGGATACCTTGAAGGGTTGCGCAAGATTTGTGATGAAAACAAGTTAATGCTGATATTTGACGAAGTACAAACGGGAACAGGTCGAACGGGTAAGTGGTTTGCGCATCAAAATTGGAATGTGATTCCGGATTGTGTTTCATTGGCCAAAGCCTTGGCGGGGGGCGTTGCCTGTGGTGGTTTGATTGCACGAGAAGAATTCGCAGCGAAACTAAAACCTGGAACACACGCTGCAACCTTTGGAGGAAACCCCATCGCTTGTGTGGCAGCTCTTGCAACCATAGAAACGATAGAGAAAGAAAACCTTCTTGATCGAGCGGTTTCAATAGGTGATCGCTTTAAAACCAAGTTTGAATCGTGGAAGGCAAAATGCTCGCTGATTACTGATATTAGGATTTCAGGCGCAATGATTGGCCTTGAGCTTTCAGAAGATGCTTCTCATATCGTGCAAAAATGTTTGGAAAAAAAATTACTGATAAACTGCACTCACAACACGGTAATCCGTTTGTTACCGGCCCTCAACATAACTGATGCTGAGATTGATGAAGGGTGCGACATACTTGAGAAAATCATTCTTGGATAACCTTTTGTTGCTGCCAATCTTAGCAGACAATCAAAGTTACAATGGTAACGCAAATGAAGCATTTACTTTCATTACTTGAGTATAACGAATCGGCATTCGTTAAAGTTCTTGAATTAGCCGAAAAGATAAAGTCAGACTGGACAAAAGGAAAAAGACCAGACCTCCTACCTAGAAAAGTTCTGGGCCTGATCTTTGAAAAACCCTCTCTACGAACTAGGGTAAGTTTTGAATCTGCGATGATGCAAATGGGAGGCAATTCCATTTTTCTTGGCACCTCGGATGGCCAGATAGGCGTCCGCGAAACTGTTGCAGATTTTGCCCGCACAATTTGTCACTATGTTGACGCAGTTGTACTCAGAACTTTCTCTCATGCAACCGTTGTGGAATTTGCCAAGAATTCCTCCATCCCTGTAATTAATGGGCTCAGTGATCAATTCCACCCTTGCCAGGCAATTGCAGATATACTCACAATTCGCCAAGCATTTGGTCCAAAAACCGGCAAAACCGTAGTTTTTGTAGGCGATGGTAATAATGTTTCACGATCTCTTGCGATCGCATGCGCCTTGGTTGGTTACCACTTTATTCTTTCAGGGCCCAAACCTTACCATTTCGACAAAGACTTTATTACTTTGTTTTCAAAACGATTTCCCAATGCTGTTTTAAATCAATCCGCCGATGCGAATGATAGTGTCAAAAATGCGGATATCCTTTACACAGATGTTTGGACCAGCATGGGTCAGGAAAGTGAAAACGAAAAACGAATCAAAAAATTCAAAGACTTCCAGGTCAATGATCGTTTATTCAGCAAAGCTCCAAAACACTGCAAGTTCATGCATTGTCTGCCTGCCCACAGAGGTGAAGAAGTAACGGGTTCTATAATTGATGGCAAGGCAAGTATTGTATTTGAACAAGCAGGCAACAGAATGCATGCCCAAAAAGCAATTTTACTCGATATGATTCTTGGTTCAAAATAACAACTTACTAGGATTAGGACTACCAACATGCGTATTGACGGAAGAAAACCGAATGAACTGAGGCCCTTGCGTTTCAAACGCAATTTCACCAAACAAGCTCCGGGTAGCGTTTTAGTTTCATGCGGAAAAACTACCGTCCTTTGCACCTGCACGATTGAGCAATCTGTTCCTCCCTTTTTATTAGGCAAAGGAAAAGGCTGGCTTTCTGCAGAATATTCCATGCTTCCGGGAAGTACGGGAAGACGAAAACCTAGAGATCGTGCCGGCAAAGTTGATGGTCGTAGCGTCGAAATCCAAAGACTCATTGGCCGAAGTTTACGAGCTATTGTAAATTTAGAAAAACTTGGCGAAAGAACTCTTTGGATTGATTGTGATGTTTTAGATGCAGATGGGGGTACAAGAACCGCAAGCATCAATGGCGCTTTTGTTGCCATGGTTGATGCATTACGTTCGCTCGAAAAGAAACCATCCGACAAACCACTTGCCCCAATTAATGAGATTCTAAAAGATAGCATTGCCGCCATTAGCTTGGGCATTGTTGATAACAAAGTATTGCTCGACCTTTGCTACGAAGAAGATGCTGGCGCCGAAGTTGATAGCAATCTTGTAATGACAGGTAGCGGCATGTTCATTGAAGTGCAAGCAAGTGGGGAAGAATCAGTATTCGACCAAAAACAGCTTGACAGCATGTTAAAGCTGGGGAAACAGGCAATTGGGGAAATAAAATTAGAGCAAATGAAAGCGTTAGGAAGCAATTGGCCTCTGGACTAATTTAATTTTATTTGTTATGAGACTCTCATCTAATGACTAAAGTTGTGGTTCGGAAAAGCCGGGCACAAAGTTTTGGTTGATTAAATGGAGGTCAAGATGCGTCTTTTTGCATCCGTAATTTTAAGTGCTTGTATCTTTGTAGTTTCCGGCATTGCCAACACACAAACGACAAAAAATGCCTACCCGCTAACAGTTGAAGCAGGAACTTGGCTGATATGCTGTGGAAGTTATTCGGGAATAGATGCCCCGGAATTATCAAAACAACTTACAGAAATTCTCAAAACGCGTGATAACCTCACGGCTTACATTTTCAATTATGGTGAAGAAGAAAAGAAAAAACAAATCGCAGACTTTGAAAGACGCCAAAAGATGAGCCCGGAATTAAGGCAACCAATGAAATTCACCCGCGTTTCAGAACAATGCGCAGTATTACTGGGTGGTCACAAAGATATTGAAGATGCCCGTAAAAATCTGGAAAAGATCAAAAAACTTCCAGCTCCAGATTTAAAACTAGAGAATGGAAAAGAAACTGCTGATGTAATTAATATTTATGTTCCAACTGCAGACAAAAAAGGCGCCGAAATCCGCAGAGAAAGAGTTAACCCTTTCTCAAGGGCTTTCGTTGTAAGAAACCCCCTCATTCCTAACCAAACTATCGCAAATAACAAACCTGATCCAGTTCTTAAAACACTCAACGCAGATGAAAAATACAGCCTCCTGAAAAATTCCAAACCCATCACATTAGTGGTTAAAGAATATAATGGCTCCGCAGTTCTCCAATCAACCAAGCCCATAACTACTTCATTCATGGATAAGTTATTTGGAAGCAGACAAGGGGATATGCTCAGTGCTGCAGCTATGCAAGCCCACGAAACAGCCAGAGTTCTAAGGAAACTGGAATTTGATGCCTATGTTTTGCATACGCGAACAAGCAGCATTGTAACCGTGGGAGGCTTTGATTCACGCGAAGACCCTAATATCGCACGAATCCAAAAAGCCATTACCACACTTAAAATTTCAGCTTTAGACCTTTACACCAGCCCATTGCCCATGGAAGTACCAAAGCTTTAAACACTTCTAAATCATACTTTAGCCCGGCTTATTAAGTCGGGCTTTTTTATTTATACCTAAATTATCTTTCACCTTAAACACATCTAAACAAAGTTCTTCATCCGTATGTGGGCTAGAATGGCATCCATGATTAAATATCGGGATCAAAGTAATTCCTAAAATTAACAAATAAAAAACTGTACTCTCAACAACCTTGATTACCACCAGAGCAGCAGGTTGCTTTATTTGAAGCGAGGCTAGAACCCTCTGTTTATTAGATTTGAAAAGCTGCATGACTTAATCTGCTAAAAAGAACAAATTACTTAATACTTCTAAGTTAACATAATTAAACTAAACACACCAAATTTTAATAGCCAGACTAACTCAATATATTGAATACTGTATAAGAATAGATTCAATAAAATTGGCAGGAAAACAGGGCCATGACCAAAGCAAATATATTAGTAATAGCAAGAAATCATATTCCAGAACAACTACTAAAACATGGATTTAACCCTGCATCCGAAAGCATGGTGAAAGCAATGCTCGAAAACCCCCAATTGTTTTTCATGGATAGAGATTTAGCTGAAAACGACCCAAACTATAAACAATTGATTCCCTATGTGGTGTTTCAAAGCCCAAAAGGTTTTTTCAACTATCAACGGGGAAAAGCCAGTTCGGAAACCAGGCTACGGCTTCTTCGCTCTCTTGGAGTTGGAGGACACATCGAAAAAGAAGACGGCGACATAGGGCAAAGCAGTTATTTAAAAGGCCTTTGGCGCGAACTCAATGAAGAAGTAGGAGTTGGCCCCTCCAACAATATAAAACTTTTAGGCTTTATTAATGACGACTCCAATGATGTGGGTAAGGTGCATCTCGGAATCGTTCATTTATACCAAATCGAAACCTCAGACTTGGAATCAAAGGAACTAAATTTAACTGATTGCAAATTTTCAAGCATACAGGATATAAAAACCAACGAAGAATCGTTTGAGACATGGTCCCGCCTTATGATGCCTTACCTCGACCAATAAAGACTATTTGGGAATATTAACTGAAAAATCGATAACCAGACTATCCCTCATGGCAGTTTGAATCCAAGAAGAATATTTTGTTTTAAGGATAGTTTTTCTTTGGTCAATTTCTTGGAAGGCTAAGCTTTCATTGTCAGACAATGGCCCCCAAATTATTTTAAAAGGAACTTTTTCTGAATAAACCAAAACCAAGCCATCCTTCATCTCAATCAAACAATCCTTGGGTAAAAGTATTTCGGCCAGATAGCCCAAAATTTTAGAGCAAGAAATAACCTGATCATTTTTCCATTGGATACCAGCTTTATCCGTGGGAAAAGGCAAAGGTGTAGCTAGAACAGGCAATCCAATTTGCATTGCATTTATTGGCAAAATAACACCATTAACATCAACAACTCTAAACTTTTCCGCTGTATTAATTTCGACCTTTTCTTGCACTAATGGAACAACCATGGCCGGAACCCGAAATTCTAGAACTACTTTTAAATTATTTGCCCCTTCTCTTTGTATTTCTACAACTTTGTACACCCAAGGATGAAGTTGGAAAGCTGCAAAAATTCTGCCCAATATGCCTTCTTCCAACACATCAACATCTTCTTTCAAATTTCCTAGGTAGCGAACTTCATTTAGAAACTCTTCTTTAGATAAGACTGCGGGAGAAAGACTGTTAATATTTGAAAAAGCAAGCAAAGAATTATGACGAGAAACGATTAATTTATTAAACGAGTAATCAGCTTTAGATAAAAAATAGATAAAAAAACCACATGAGATGAATGATAGAACAACTACTAAACAAAACCCTAACCAAGAGAAGATAAGTTTTTTCACAATATTACCCGATAAGAAACTGATTACCAAATAGTGATTTCGAGTTCCAGATCTACATTGAATCTTTCACGAATTCCTTGTTTTACCTGCTCGATCAATCTTAAAACATCTTCAACAACAGCATTGGGGTGGATCACAATATAATTCGAATCACGGTCACAGATTTCTGCACCACCGACTTTGGTTTTTTGAAATCCCCCCTGCTCCATTAAAGATGCAGCGGTTAAACCTCTAGGGTTTTTAAATATTTTGCCTGCGTAAGGCACACCAAGAGGCAATTGAATTTTCCTACTGATCCAAGCTTTGCGTAATCTTTTAACAATGGATTCGGTCTTATCATTTTCAAATGCAAATTCAACGCTCAGAATCACAGGGTCTCTAAGATCATTCCCTTTGTCACTAAATGAAATTTCTTCCTTATCTCGAATTTGAATAATACCAAGCGAATCTATCACTTCAATTTTTCTTACAAATCTGGAAATAGGGCCAGATTTATCACTTGTATTCGAAAGTAATGCGCCACCAATAGTCCCGGGTATGCCAATAAGCGTTTCAAATCCTGCCATATTATTTTGAGAACAAAAAGAAATGGCAGAAAAAATCGAAGCGCCGGCACCCATTCGAACTGTGTTACCTAAATTTTCAAAGCCACAAAATGCAGGATTGGTCAATTTAACAACTACGCCTGGAACTACCGCACTCCGAACAAGAAGATTGCAACCATTACCCAAGATTCGAAAAGGAATTTTATTAGTATGGCATGTTTTAAAGAGTGCAGCTAATTCCTCTTTGCTTCGAGGCTCTGCAAGATACTCGCAAACCCCAGCTAAACCTGAGAATGTATGGGGAGAAAGAGACGAAGATTTTTTTATAATAGGTTCAAATTCCATCAAGTATTTCATCACAATCCCCGTCGTTAATTTATCAAAAATAACTTAAAAGTAGAAAACCACCTTCATAACTAACATACCATAGTACATAGGGAACTGAAGCACCCACTCAATTATTTAAGAAAGCTTTATAACATTATAGCTTCAAAATCCCATGAGGGCATTTTATGAATTCTAGTACGATCAAAAACCTTATCAATGATCCTACTGCTATTTTAGTAAGCGGTGGACTCGATAGTGCAATATTATTGGCGGATATGGTTAACCAGAAATTCCCAAAGGTTTGGCCAGTATTTGTTCAATGCGGGCTGTATTGGGAAAAAACCGAATTAGAATACTTAAAAAGATTTATCAATGCTATTAAAGCCCCAAACCTTGCCGAACTAATAATTCTTGATGTACCTGTAGGTGATTTGTACAAGGATCACTGGAGCCTGACAGGGATAAATGTTCCCGATGTAGAATCCCCCGATGAAGCTGTTTTTTTGCCAGGAAGGAATGTTCTTTTGACCGCGAAGGCTCTTTTATGGTGCAATCTTAATCAGGTTAAAAGTCTTTCCTTAGCAGTTTTAGAATCCAATCCCTTCCCTGATGCCACTGATAGTTTTTTTCTTACCATGGAACAAGCCATCAATGAATCAGTTTCCGGAAATGTCAAATTGCTAAGGCCCTACGCGGGTATGCATAAAACAGATGTTTTAAAAATAGGCAGAAACGCACCTTTGGAACACACTTTTTCTTGTATTTACCCAATAAACGGAATGCATTGCGGCAAATGCAACAAATGCGCTGAGAGAAAGAATGGTTTTAGGCAAGCCTCGATGAAAGACCCAACTTCTTACTCCTAGGATAAATTAAGTAACGATTGGGTGAGATTTAAAAATAGTAAAGAATAACTTTCAAAAAAACTAAAAAAGGCGAGGATGATAAATAATTTGCAGAGGCCATAACCATGCTGCAAATGATAAGACGGCTAAAATCAAGGTCCGCGCTTCCAGGCACGAGTCACAAGGTTTTCAAGAAAAACCCCATAAGTCTGGTTGGCAGAATCAAGGCTTATAGCCAATCCAGTTACAATATGAAGGTCGGGGTTCGGATTAACTTCGATAACATAGATAGTATCATCAGAAGAAACACGCATATCGATTCTTCCGTAGTCACGAATTCCAAGTGCAAGATAAGCTCTTTTAACTGTATCTTTAACTTTTTCCAATAACTCAGGCGTTAATTTGGCAGGATATTCATAAGGAGTACCTTCAAACTCAACAGAATCAGGTTTCCACTTTGCATCATAAGAAATAATTGGCCAAAGCCCTTTATTGCGAATGGTAAAGTGAATTTCTGAGGGGGCAAGGACAATAATTTCAGGATCTTCAATAACTGCAGCAGTAAGTTCCCTGCCATCAATAAACTGCTCCACTAAAACAGGTGGGCCATAATTTTTAAGCAATAACTTTACACGCTCAACAAGATCATTTTGCGTAGTTACCACACTACCTTGATCAACACCAATGCTGGCATCTTGGGTTGCAGGTTTAACAATGACTGGCCATCCAAGGTTATTTTCAGGAACATCCGCATTATTAACCCAAAAGAAACCAGGAGTGGAAACACCATAAGATTGCAGTACAGCCTTGGCGAGAGCTTTGTTTCTTCCAACAGCAAGAGCTTGGGATTTAGATCCCGTGAATGGAATCTTCATCCATTCAAGAAGACCAGCAAGGTAAACTTCCGTTTCGGTAAAATCAGCAAAACCTTCAAACATATTAAAGACAACATCAGGCGGATCAGAGTTCAACCTTTGAATAAGAGGGCCCAAATCTTTAGCCAATCCAAATCTTTCAAAACGCACGCCATGCTCTGCAAGCGCATTTTCAATAATCTCAACAGTTTCAATTACTTCATGCTCTGAATCGGCATCCGGATGATCCAAAGGCAAAACAGGGATGTTATGCAGTATCAACACTTTAAAAGGTGATTGCGGAATAACAATATTATCAGTCGAATTTTCATTCATAAAGAAAGTGTATAAGTTTGGAAGAAGATGTAAAAGAAAAAAGCTTGGTATAAAACTATAGGCCAAGTCTTTTCGTAGCTGCTTCAAAAACAGATAGGATCAATTTTTCGTATGTCCATCCCATCCCCTTAGCAATTAAACCGAAATCGCTGGTTACCGGATTAAGACCAGGCAAAGGATTTGCCTCAATAAAAACAGGCTGGTTATGAGCATTAAGTCGAAAATCTATTCTTGCAAAATCTTTGCAACCTAATGCCTTAAAAGCTTTAACAGCACTACTAAATAATGCTTTAAGAACCTCGGATGAAATTTTTGGTGGCACATTATAATCAACTCTGGAAAGATAATTCCTCTTTACCTCAAGACTATAAATAAAAAATTCGTCCTTTATTTTCGGAGCAATCTCCATTGCTCCGATTACTTCCAGATCAGCCCCATTACCTATCAAACCAACCGTGATCTCTGTTCCAGGTAAATATTCTTCGACAATAATTGGCTGATCATAACCATTGATTACTTCATTTAATAAAGCACGAAGTTGCTGATGGGTTTTCGCAACAGCGGAATCGCGTATACCTTTGCTAGAACCTTCCCAAGCAGGTTTAACAACAACTGGAAAAGAAAAATTAATAGGAATAGAATCTAGATCAAAGTTTTCCGGTGTAAAAGTGGCTCCTTTAGGAACCATGACTCCAACATCAGAAACTATCTTTTTTGCAACATCCTTATCCAACCCAACACAAAGAGTAAAAGGGTCAGAACCAGAATAAGGGATTCCAAGAATTTCAAGTAAAGCAGGAACCCGAGCTTCCCTAGCCCTGCTTGTGCCTCGACCTTCAGCAAAATTAAAAACAAAATCAGGACGATCCTTAATCAAAGCAGCAGGTAAATCCGGAGACTCTGCGAAATATACGATTTGATGATTCTTTGTAGCCAACACCGCACCAATTGCCTGCATCGTTTCTGGCGAATCAAATTCTTCCTCAAAATCATCGGTATGCGAATTTTTAGCAACGGCGGACTTTAAGTTACAAACAATCCCAATTTTCATGATACTCCCCAACAACAAAATAAAGCCGCCAAGTAAACAACCTGGCGGCTTTAAATTAAACTTTAATTCACCTACCGAGCCTTCCTAACAGGAGAAACTTTCTTTTTAATCCCCAACTCTATCAAGGAATCAGGAATCGCTTCATTTTCTGGAGTAGTAGCTTCATTCGAAGAGCAACCAGAAGACGCTTCTTCAGCAGAAACAGTAGCGAGGTTCATTTGACGACGAATCATTCGCTCAGCATTTTCTGGAATCAAAGCAGACTTACTACCTTGAAGAAGTGAGCTAACGCCTCGGGTTCTGCCCTGATCATTACTTTGCAGGGGTTTATCCTCTGCCTGATAACGAACAAGCATACCTTCATAATTGCGCAGGACAACAGCATCATCAGAAGCGGATACGACATAATTAGGCATCACAGGAACTTTACCACCACCATGTGGGCTATCGACAACATAGGTAGGAATTCCCAAACCAGACATATGCCCGCGAAGACCTTCCATAATTTCCATCCCTTTCCAGATAGAGGTGCGGAAATGCCCAGCACCAATAACCGGATCGCAATGAAAAATGTAGTAAGGTCGCACTTTGATACGAAGTAACCCTCGCATCAACTTACGCATAGTATCCAGAGAATCATTGACTCCCTTAAGAAGTACCGTGTGATTATTAACAGGGATACCTGCTTTTAACAAAGACATGCAAACCTTGGCAGATTCTGCAGATATCTCATTAGGATGGTTAAAGTGAGTTTGAATCCACACTTTTCCTACAGAAGCTAAAAGATCAATCAAAGACTGATCAAACAAACGCTGAGGCAAAGTAACCGGAACGCGAGTTCCAATACGAATGACATCAACATGGGGGATAGCAGCAAGGTTCTCTAAGAAGAACTTAAGTTTAGTAACGGGGAGAGTAAGAGGATCTCCACCCGAAACAATAACATCGCGGATTTCGGAATGATCCCTCACATATTCAACCATACGCTCATCATTGCGACTGATTGAATCCCAACCACCACGAACCATGGTAGCTCGCTTGCGAGTACAAAACCTGCAATACATGGAGCAAACATGAGTGGTAACAAGCAAAGCTCTATCAGGATACCTGTGAGTCAAGCCAGGAACAGGTGAATCCTTGTCTTCTTCAAGCGGATCTTCCAATTCGTACCCAGAAGGATTGGTGCGTTCTAATGGTGAAGGAATGGACTGAAGCCTGATGGGATCTTCAGAATCGTCAGGGTTTATAAGAGAAAAGTAGTAGGGAGGAATAGCGGTTTTGTATTCGGTTTCCAGCGAATTTATCGCTTCCAACTCCTCAGGACTAAAGGTAATTAAGCCCTTCAGTTGCCTTACTGAGCGAATGGCATTTTGGGATTGCCAGCGCCAGTCATTCCACTGCTGATCCGGAACATCACGCCAAATAGGATGACGCTTCGGCTTACCGGGAGGTTCTTCGTTATCGCCACCCCCGAATTGATCGGCGAATGGAACGGGTGCCACCTCGGCTCGCACATCGGATTCACTCATATACCTTATAACCTCCAAAAGAACTCTGAAATCTCGCCTGTAGACTTATTACTCAAGAAAACAACTCGTGTTATTTTCAGCTGCAAAAGTCAGGCACAACATGGAGCGATCATAACGATAACTTCTTAAATTACAAGAGTTTCCTTCCTTAACAAAACACTCCATATGCATATTAGTCACAATTTGATCACTACTTGTCAACACCAACAATCAATTATGCAAACACAAAGAACATTAAGTTGAGTCTCTGCAAATAAAAAGATATCATAGAAATGCAACAACTACTCTTACAGGAGAACGAAGATGAAAACTTTTCTTTGCGCAATATTTCTCGGCACATGTATTTGCACATTTATAAGCGCAGAAGATGCGAATACACTTATCCAGCAATTAAAAAACAAGGATCCTGAAATACGCAGGGTCGCAGCAAAAGCCTTGGGAGAGAATGGCGAAGATGAAGCAAAAGTTGTCGCAGCATTGATACTTGGGTTGCAAGATAAAGATGCTTTCGTGAGAAGATTTTCTGCTCAATCACTTGGAAATTTAAAAACAAAAAGCAAAGATGCAATCCCTGCACTTGCAGCATTATTAAACAACGAAGATGAAAAAAAGGAGAACCAAAATGCAGCTGCGATTTCTTTAGGAAAGATTGGAGCAGAAAGTTTCTCTGTTCTTCATTCTGCTTTTAAAGACAAATCCAAACCCATTAACATTCGTGAAAAAGCAATTGATGCTATTGGAGTCTTAGGCAAGGATGGGAAATCTGCAGTCCCTGATCTTATGGAGACACTCAAAGACAATGATCTTCGTTTTGCTTCGGCAGTTGCACTAGGAAAAATTGGTTCCGAAGCCAAGCAAGCAAAAGAATCCCTTAAATTAATTGTAGAAGACAAAAAACAAAGAGATAAATCCTTCAAGGATGCAGCAACCACCGCCTTAAAAAACATCGGAAACTAGTTTAAATTTTAGTCAGGCACCGTAGGCATGAGTTTTAATTCTTCTTCACCGCCAGATTGGCTCATGCCTGAGGGTGTCAGCAAAACCCAGTGGGAATATATTTCCAATCAATATATTGCATCAAACTATGATTCCTCACTTAAAGACAATCCAGTTTTTCATCAAGATCTAATTTTTCTGGAAAAGCATTTTGACAAAGCGGGCATAATTCTTGATCTTGGCTGTGGAACAGGAAGAGTTGCAGAACATTTTGCCCCAAAAAAACACAAAGTTTTGGGAATAGACCTTTCGACCCCCATGCTATTTGAAGCCTGCAATAAAAACATTCATGGACCACATTTGTTCCTTCGAGCAAATATGTTGGATCTTTCATTCCTTTGTTCCAACTCAATTGATTATTCATCCTGTCTTTTCAGTAGTTTTGGCATGCTTTTAAAGGAAAAACATCGTACCGCAATGCTGGAGGAAATCTTTCGTGTTTTAAAACCTGGAGGTAAATTCATTCTTCATGTACATAATTTATGGTCAGCCTCTCAAGGAATCCAAGGATATCAATGGCTTGCACTAGATTTCTGCCGAAGAATTGGGCGCGCCTACGATTTTGGGAACAGATTACTGCCTGCCCACCAAGGGATATGCGGTTTAACCTTACACTTGTTCACTTGGAAGGAAATTTCAATCCTGTTGAAAACAGCAAACTTCGAAATGATTGAGATACTGCCTTTAGGAAATCCATCTTGGAAAGCAAGCAACTCGCCTAGATTGGATAAAAAATTGTTTGCCCATGGATACCTAATTGCCTGCAGCAAAACATAGGCTTAAAAACCGATGGGCTGAACCAAACAACCTTATTATTACAAAACAGCACTCCTCTAACGAAATTAACGATTATTACTTTATTATTAAAGCAGTTTAATGATTAAAAACACTAGTAGGTGTGGTATTTTCAACTATTAAGCATTAAATTTGGGTGTCTTATTCTTTTCGATATAGGTAATTAATAAGCATGCAATTTCGATTAGTGCCTCTCGAAGGCGGTAACACGATCGAATTATCACGAGATCTTACGGTCGTTGGCCGTAAAGAAGATTGCGATTTACGGCTTGATCATAAGTCTATATCCAAGTTTCATTGTGTGATCGTACGAATGGAAAACACATTGCTACTTCGGGATCTTGGCAGCACTAATGGCACCATGGTGAACGGAAAAAGAATAAGGCGGGCCACGCTTAAAAACAATGATCGCTTAGACATAGCCAACCTGCCGTTTAAAATACAAATAAGCATTGGGAAGGCCATTGAAAAGAATCCTCAATTCGAAGGCACAATTCAAATAAGTAATCAGGATAACGATGCTGACGAAAAAGATGATGATTCAAATTCGGACCAAATAAACAAAGATGACATAGTACAAAACAATGATTTGCCTGACCATTACCCATCAAATAATTAAAGCTGAGATAAAACCACTTTAAGCTTTAAAAGAAAATCATTAATAAGATCATATGTATGAAAAGCAGTGACTGAAATACGCAGTCTTGAAGAATTTACGGGTACAGAAGGCGGACGGATAGGAGGAACCAAAAACCCCAATTCCAATAGATGCTTAGCGATACGCATTGTTTTTTCTGTATTCCCAAAAATAACAGGAATGATATGACTTTCCGATGGGCCGATATCCAGCCCCATCTCCACAAGATTTTTACGCAAGTAATTGGAAAGCGAAATAACCAAGTCTCTTCGTGTATCATCTTTATTGATTAACTTGATTGCAGTTCTTGCTGCAGCAACACAAACCGGTGAAAGCGCTGTGGAAAAAATATAAGAACGAGCTTTGTTTTTTATCAGCTTTATTATTTTCTTGTTAGCACAGACAAAGCCACCTTGTGAGGCCAATGCCTTACTCAAAGTTCCTAATTTTATTATCCTGCTCTTCCAATCCGAATCGATGGGGAATACATCGGTCAAGCCTCTTGCAGCGTCACCCATGACTCCGGTGGCATGTGCCTCATCAAGAATCAACATGGCATCATTTTTCAAAGTAAGTTCATAAAGCTTTTCGATAGGGGCAAAATCACCATCCATACTGAAAAGGGTATCTGAAACAATCCATAATTTTCTGAACTTACCCTGGTTACGGAATATTAAATTTTGGAGGTGATCACAATCTTTATGCTTAAAAAACCGAAGCGTTGCGCGAGAAAATCTGCAGCCATCAATAATACTTGCATGATTCAAAGAATCGGAAAGAATCAAATCCTTGGGATGAACCAAAGAGGAAATAGTACCAAGATTTGCAGCAAAACCACTGGAGAAAACAAGGGCATCATCAAACCCCTCCCAACGAGCGATATCTCGCTCGAGAGCACGATGCAATTTCGTATAACCAGAAACCAAGGGGGAAGCACCAGAACCTACGCCATACGAATTAAGAGCCCTACGGGCAGAGTGAAGAACAGCGGGGTGTTTTGAAAAGGCCAGATAATCATTTGAAGCAAAATTAACAAGTTTTTTGTTACGGTAAAGAACAGAACCATCAGGGCAGAACTTAAGTGCCCTACGAAATCGATTCAATCCAGCATTAGTAATAAGATCTAACTCATGCTGGATCGAATTTAAATGATCAACAGATTGAGAATCCGGAATTTTCAATTTATCTTTGCAATCCCAAGGTTAAAAGTTCAACACTGGAAGTTGAAGAAGCGATCCGCTGGAGTTTGGGGTAATTTCAGAAACTGGAATGGATTCATCCAAATCACCAACACGGTCATCCTGCCATTCAAGTTCGAGGTCGCTAATCATTTGTAAATCTTCCTGATTAGCCCGCCCGTAAGTGGAAAGATAATTACCAATTAAACCGCTGGTGCCCCCGACATAAAAAATCCAACTTTGAAGGTCACGAAGATTTTTTTCCCTGCCACCAGCAACTTTCAAATCTTGCTTTGGAAGTATCAAGCGCATGACAGCGATGATCTTTAAGATTTCCATTGGTTTAAGCTTAGGAACATTCTCCAAGGGTGTTCCAGCAATAGGATGGAGAAAATTAAGCGGAACAACATGAGGGTTAAGCTCTTTCAAACTAAACCCAAGGCTGACCCGATCATCAACACTTTCGCCCATGCCAAAAATACAACCGCAGCATGCTTCAAGACCAGCCTTCTGCGCAATCTTTACAGTATCAACACGATCTTGCCAAGAATGAGTGGTAACCACCTTAGGATAAAACTCTTTTGAAGTTTCGAGATTATGATTAATTCTACGGATACCAGCAGCTTTTAAATCTCGGGCTTGAGATTCATTCAAAGTGCCAAGTGTTGCACAATGAGTTATGCCATCAACCTTTTTCATTGACTCAATAGCTTCCATGATTTTGGGCCATTCTTTTTTGTTGGGCCCTCTGCCACTGTTCACAATACCAAAAGCACTGGCGCCATTATCTCGGGCGCTAGCACAGGCTTTTTCAACATTATCCCCATCCATCATGGGATAAGCGTTAACATCAGCATCGTAATGAGCACTTTGGGCACAGAATTTACAATCTTCGCTACAGTTTCCAAATTTGGTGGGAAGAATGCTGCAAAAAGTTACTTTATTGCTATGAAAATGCCTACGGACTTTGTTAGCAGCATAAAATAAATCATAAAGTTCGCCTCCTTGAACTAGAAAAAGCTGCTTGGCTTCATCTCTAGTAATATCCCCCCCAGTAATAATCCGATTAGCAATAGCAAGAAAATCAATTGGAGATTGCTGCACCATATATGAACTCCTCAAAGCGAAAAGATTAAAGTCATAAAACCCAACGAGAATCATTTTACGAATTTTTGCGACTGGGCATGCAAATAAGGACTAAAATACCAACTGAAGAAACAAATGCAAACACCCCTGAAAATAAATTACGCGTATAGGTTCTGTCTCCTGGTTCACTTTGCAAAGGAGCGGGAGCAGTAGGCGGTTGAGCGTAAATCGAGGTAGAAGAAAATAATAAAAATGAAAGCAATAAAGTTGCTATGACCATGAGAAATCTCTTACCTGGATTAGCTAGCATGGCGCCAAGGATTTTTAAACCAAGTACCAGGATTTGAATAAGCCATATTTTCATTCTGGTATCGAAACCTTTCTTCTTCTTGCATGAGGCGCCACTTCCTCTTGCGAAAATACTTGGTTAAAAAGTACTGAATAATAGTACCAAATATAACAAACCCAATACAAATAACATCAATAAGGCCAGCTTGTTTATCAACAATTAAAGAAGAATCTAAAGCTTTAACCCTATCAAGAATTGCAATGATACCATAAGCCGAGGCTAGGGTACCAAGTAAGCTGGAAAAAGCGGTAAACCAGAAGGGGTAAAGCAAAAGAGCAGCAATGCCGCCAACCAGAAGGCAAGCTAACCAAGCATCGCCAGCGGGCATAAATAGATTACCGATAATAAGCCCTGTACATCCACCTAAAACAAAAACAACAACTCGAATGATGGAAAGGGCCAAAATACCAGCTGAGATACCAAATAAAAGGGCAGCAAAAATGCCTTGGATTCCAAAATCGGGGCCTTTATCAAATCCTAATACCCCTGCACCTGCTGTTGCCAAAAATACAACCCAAAACTTGTGGGTGAGGTAACCTGCACTCCACAACAATAATCCACACAATAAAATGG
>Ga0194050_1000049_pt1 | contig 33707 bp, 32 predicted proteins | sample SepL2310m_MetaG_FD_148657 | JGI IMG/M metagenome (GOLD analysis project Ga0194050, IMG submission 148657) | Anoxic zone freshwater microbial communities from boreal shield lake in IISD Experimental Lakes Area, Ontario, Canada - Sep2016-L239-10m | ecosystem: Environmental > Aquatic > Freshwater >...
ATCTTTCACATATGCAGCCGGCTTTGTATTGGCTGGATGAAGATCCCCTTGAACCACAACCAAATCCAACATTAATTGGTGATGTCACCACAGATTTATGTGTGGTGGGTGCTGGCTATACCGGTTTATGGACTGCATTAATTGCAAAAGAACAGAATCCAGAACGCGAAGTAATCATTGTTGAGCAACGTGAAACTGGCGCGGGTGCCTCAGGGCGAAATGGTGGATTTTGTAGCTATTCATTGACCCATGGCTTTATGAATGGATACAGCAGATTTAAAGATGAGATGGCTGTTATTGAACGTTTGGGTCGAGAGAATTTAGATCTCATTGAAGAAACTATCAAACGATATGGGATTGACTGCCAATTTGAATGGACCGGCGAACTACGTATTGCCAATGAAGAGTGGCAGATTCAAGGCTTAGTAGATGAGGCAAATCTTCGAAACTCTTTTGGGGACAACGTTGAAGTTCTGGGTCAAGATGAAATACAGGCACGCGTGCACTCACCCTTATCCAAGGCAGCACTATGGGATCCAGATGGAACTGCACTGGTTGATCCAGCGAGGTTGGTGTGGGGATTAGAGAGAGCATGTTTGAAGTTGGGTGTGAAGATATTTGAAAATACCCATGTTGAATGGCTAGAGCACACACGTGGCGCAATGATTGTTCACACACCTTATGGTTCTGTTTATGCACAAAAAGTCGCACTTGCAACCAATGTTTTTAGATCCTTAGTTAAACGCGCTCACAAATATGTTGTGCCGGTTTATGACTTTCAATTAGTCACAGAACCTTTAACTAAAGAACAGATGAAATCCATTGGTTGGTATGGCCGTGAAGGTCTATCAGAGGCTGGAAACCAATTCCATTATTACCGTTTAACTCAAGACAATGAGATTTTATGGGGCGGATATGATGCTATTTATAATTTCCGCGGCAAAGTGCGACAAGAGTATGAAACAGATGCCGAGACGTATGCACATTTGGCAGAGGCGTTCTTAGAAACTTTTCCGCAGTTAAATGGAGTGAAGTTCACACATGGTTGGGGCGGAGCAATTGATACATGTTCACGATTCTCGCCATTTTGGGGCAAAGCCTATGGTGGGCGGGTTGCATATGTATTGGGCTTTACCGGGCTGGGTGTTGGCTCGACTAGATTTGGTGCACAAGTGATGTTGGATCTTCTGGATAAGGTTGAAAACGAACGCACTCGTTTGAAGATGGTTAGAAGGAAGCCGTTGCCATTTCCCCCTGAGCCATTGAAGTTTATTTTTATCCGCTTTACGCAGTGGTCAATCAACAGGGCCGATGAAAATCAAGGCAAGCGCAATTTATGGCTGAGATTGCTTGATGTTTTGGGCTTGGGCTTTGATTCTTAAGCTTTACCTCTACTCTTAAGCCATGGTTAATCACGGCAATATGTATGGGCCCGATTTCACATTTCTTGGAATCGAGCGCTGTGATTTAGATATTCCTTCCTCCTATGCCGATGCCGATGTGGTCATTGTCGGTGCACCCATTGATAGCGGAACATCACATCGATCAGGTGCAAAGTTTGGTCCGCAGGCAATACGCGGAGGCGACTATCTACCGCATGATGCTGAACGTCCACATTTAGCGTTGCGCATTGATGCATTAAAGGAGATGAAAGTTGTTGATGCAGGAGATTTATTAATGCCCGGTAGTGATTTACTTGCATCGCTAGAAGTATTGGCTCAAGCAACAGAGAAGATTTCACGAGCTGGTGCAATTCCCGTAATTCTTGGTGGAGATCATTCAATTGCATCTGCCGATGTTGCTGGAATCGCACGTCATCGCGGTATGGGTAAGATTTCAATGATTCACTTTGATGCACATGCCGATACTGGCGAAGATCAATGGGGAGCATTAGTTGGTCATGGCACACCAATGCGCAGATTAATTGACACAGGAACAGTGCGTGGAGATCGTTTCTTACAATTAGGTTTGCGCGGCTATTGGCCAGATGCAAAGACCTTAGATTGGATGCGCGATCAAGGAATGCGCTCATATGAAATGACTGAGATTCACCACCGCGGACTCAATACAGTCCTAGATGAATCTTTTTCGATTCTAACCAATGAGTGCGATGGCGTTTTCTTATCTGTAGATATCGATGTTGTTGATCCAGGAATGGCTCCAGGAACGGGAACTCCTGAACCAGGGGGAATGACTAGCCGTGAGCTTTTAGAGTCTGTGCGCAGAATCTGTCTTGAACTACCTATTGTGGGTATTGATGTTGTTGAAGTTGCACCTGCTTTTGATAGTGCGGATATAACAGCAATTTTGGCGAACCGAGTTGTTTTAGAGGCGCTGAGTGCGATTGCAAAACGCCGTTCAGGAACTAAGTACTCCCCAACACAAAATCTTCTGGATCGATAAATGCGTGATGTGGTTATTTTGGGCTCAACAGGCTCAATTGGAGTTCAGGTCCTTGAAGTCATTGCAAGTAATCCGCAGCTATTTAGAGTTGTGGCAATTTCATCGGCAGGGAGTAACCCAGAATTAGTTATTGCCCAGGCTAAGCAGTTTAAGGTTTCACATGTTGGCGTTGTAAATAATGCAGATGTGGTGGGCAAAGCATTACCGGGGATCACAGTCATTGATGGAGCCAACGCTTCTACGGAAATCGCGGCAATAAACTGTGATGTTGTAGTCAATGGGATAACAGGTTCGATTGGTCTTGGCCCAACCCTTGCAGCCCTAGATGCCGGTAACACGCTTGCTCTTGCCAATAAAGAATCACTAGTTGCCGCTGGAGAATTAGTTATGTCTAGAGCTAGAGAGCATCAGATTATTCCTGTTGACTCTGAGCATAGTGCGATTTTTCAATCTGCATTAGCTGGTAAGAAAACTGAAATAAAGAAGATTGTTTTAACAGCTAGCGGGGGAGCATTTAGAGATCGCTCCAACCTTGATGGAATTACAGTTGAAGATGCACTTAAGCATCCGACATGGTCAATGGGGGCCGTTGTTACCATTAACTCAGCAACCCTTGTTAACAAAGGCCTTGAAATCATTGAGGCGCATTACTTATTTGGTTTGCATTACTCAAGTATTGAAGCTGTGATTCATCCACAATCTGTTGTTCACTCACTTGTTGAATTCAATGATGGCTCAACTATTGCCCAGGCCAGTCCACCAAATATGAGAGGTGCCATTGCATATGCAATGAACTGGCCACATCGATTGAGTAATTCAACTCCGCCGATTGATTGGTCAACTCCACATTCATGGAGCTTTGAACCTATTGATGCCAGACAATTTCCAAGCATTGATTTAGCGCGCCACTGCGGTGAAATTGGTGGAGGATTGCCTGCGATATTCAATGCTGCTAATGAGGCGGCAGTTGCTGCATTTATATCAAAGAAGCTGGAATTTAAATCTATCGTGGAAGTTATTGCCGCCGTTGTACAAGATCTTGAGAAAGATTCACCAAAAACTCTGCGAGATTTAGCCGATGTCAGTGCTCTAGAAGATGATGCTCGCACACGTGCACAAGCACATCTACTACGATTGGCCCCATAATGCAGATCATCGGAATTCTTGGCTTTGTTGTCGCTTTGCTTCTCTCTGTCATGATTCATGAGTTTGGCCATTACCTCACGGCCAAACGCTATGGAATGAAGGTCAGTGAGTTTTTCTTAGGCTTCGGTTCACGGATTTGGTCAACCCAGCGTGGTGAAACTGAGTTTGGTCTTAAAGCGATTCCTGCAGGTGGATATTGCAAGATTGAAGGTATGACTCCGGGTGATGCTATGCCCGAAGGTGAAGAGTCACGTGCTTTCTATACTGCAAAATCTTCACAGAAGTTAATTGTGCTTGGTGCTGGCTCTTTTCTTCATTTTGTTCTTGGCTACATTCTTCTCTTCGTTCTATTTGCTGGAGTGGGTACTAATCAACTCCTTCCAACTATTAATCAGGTTGTAAAAGGATCAGCGGCTCAATCTGTCGGCATCCTTGCTGGAGATGAAATTCTAGCTATTAATGGCAAACAAGTTGATAATTGGTACACAGATGTGCAGATAATTCGTAACTCCAAAGGCGCACCTTTAACTTTGTTGATTAAGCGCGGCACAGAAGAGATTACTATTTCTGCCTCAGCCAAACTTGAAACTATTGATGGCACAGAGCGCTATGTACTTGGAATTATTAACGATGTTGGTATTAAGCGCTCTGACCTTGCTACTGCAGCCAAAAATTCAGCAATCGTTACCAAGGATTTCTTAGTTCAAAGCGTTAAGTCACTCATTAAGCTTCCTTCAAAGATCCCTGCATTGTGGGGACAAACCGTGTCTGGGGAGACCCGCGATCCCAATGGCTTAGTTGGTGTTGTTGGTGTTGCACGAGTATCTGGGCAGGCCGTTGGTAGTGATGCGCTTTCGATAACTGAGCGTCTATCAACATTTATATTAATTATTGCTAGTCTAAATATCTTCGTTGGTCTATTTAATCTATTGCCTATATTGCCACTTGATGGTGGCCATATGGCAGTTGCTATTGCCGATGAGATACGTGCATTTATTGCGCGCCTTCGTGGCCGAGCACGCCCGGCAGCAATTGATGTGACTTTGCTGACCCCAATCACCATGGTTGTCTTCGTTATCCTGGCAGCCCTTACGGTTCTGCTCCTGATTGCAGACATCGTTAATCCAGTTGTACTTAATCTTTAGCACAACCCGCATTCTTACGGCACAATAGCGACATGGTTGATTTAGGAATTCCAAGCGCACCACCTCCAACGTTGAGCCCTCGCCGAAAGACGCGTCAGATGATGGTGGGCAAAGTCGGTGTTGGAAGTGATTTTCCGGTCAGCGTGCAATCAATGTGCACAACTCTCACAGCAGATGTGAATGCAACTTTGCAGCAGATTGCAGAGTTAACCGCTTCTGGATGTCAGATCGTGCGCGTTGCCGTGCCAAGTCAAGATGACGCTGATGCGTTGGCCCAGATTGCTAAGAAATCACAGATTCCAGTTATTGCAGATATTCACTTTCAACCTAAATACATTTTTGCGGCTATTGATGCTGGCTGCGCCGCAGTTCGAGTAAATCCTGGCAACATCAAGCAATTTGATGACAAAGTAAAAGAAGTTGCAAAAGCTGCAGGAGATGCTGGAATTCCAATTCGTATTGGCGTTAATGCTGGTTCATTAGATCCACGCCTTCTTGCAAAGTATGGCAAAGCAACACCTGAAGCTTTAGCTGAATCAGCTCTATGGGAAGCATCACTATTTGAAGAGCATGGTTTTTCAGATATTAAAATCTCGGTGAAGCACCATGACCCTGTAACTATGGTCAATGCTTATCGCATCCTTGCTGCAAAGTGTGACTATCCATTGCACTTAGGTGTGACTGAAGCCGGTCCAATTTTCCAAGGAACAATTAAGTCAGCAACTGCTTTTGGAATTTTGTTAGCGGAAGGAATTGGCGACACAATTCGTGTTTCTCTTTCAGCCCCACCAGTTGAAGAAGTCAAGGTCGGAATTTCAATTCTAGAATCACTCAATCTTCGTCAACGCAAACTAGAAATTGTTTCTTGTCCTTCTTGTGGTCGTGCCCAAGTTGATGTGTATTCACTGGCAGAAAAGGTTCAAGCGGGATTGGAAGGGATGACAGTTCCTTTGCGCGTTGCTGTTATGGGCTGTGTTGTTAATGGCCCAGGAGAGGCACGCGAAGCAGATCTTGGAGTTGCATCAGGAAATGGCAAGGGCCAGATATTTGTTAAGGGCCAAGTTATTAAAACTGTTCCTGAAGCTCAAATCGTTGAAACTTTAATTGAAGAAGCGATGCGATTAGCCGAAGAAATGGAAGCCGCGGGCGTTGCTTCAGGGCAACCCTCTGTTGATGTTCGGTAGGCTCAATCCATGTTGAAGATGTCTACGCTCTTTTTGCGTACATTGCGCGATGACCCAGCAGATGCTGAGGTTTCTAGCCATCGCTTATTAGTAAGAGCGGGATATATTCGACGAATTGCAGCTGGAATTTACTCCTGGTTACCTCTTGGAGTGATCACACTTCGCAACGTTGAAAACGTTATTCGACAAGAGATGGATCGAGCAGGATTTCAAGAAGTTCACTTCCCAGCACTTTTGCCACGTGAGGCATATGAAACAACAAATCGTTGGGAAGAGTACGGACCGTCCCTGTTTCGCCTTCAAGATCGCAAAGGCGCAGATTATTTACTAGGCCCAACACATGAAGAGATGTTTACCTTGATGGTTAAAGGCGAGTATTCATCCTATAAAGATCTGCCACTTTCCCTCTATCAAATTCAAACTAAGTATCGCGATGAGGCACGCCCTCGCAGCGGAATCATCCGCGGACGTGAGTTTGTGATGAAAGATTCTTATTCATTTGATATTGATGATGCAGGATTAGAGCTTTCCTACCAAAAGCATCGTGATGCCTATGTCAGTTGCTTTAATCGCCTAGGAATGAAGTACAACATTGTTAAGGCAGTCTCTGGCGCAATGGGTGGCTCTAAATCTGAGGAGTTCTTAGCTCCATGTCCAACTGGTGAAGACACATATGTTCTGTGTCCAAAGTGTGGTTTTGCTGCAAATGTTGAAGCAATGGTTACTAAAGTTCCAGCAGGTGACGCTTCTGCAACACCAGCACTTGAAGTTTTGAACACACCAAACACTCCAACTATTGATTCACTTGTTGATCTCATGAATGCGCAATTTGGTGGGGGATATACCGCTGCTGATACCTTGAAAAATATTATGTTGATGGCTGACGGTAAACCGTTAGCAGTTTTGGTCCCGGGCGATCGTGAAGTTGATTTGAAGCGCTTGCAAGAAAATCTTGGTGGTGTTCATGAACTTCGAGTATTTGAAGAAGCTGACTTTGCTAAGTACCCAAATCTTGTTAAGGGATATATCGGACCACAGGATGCTGCAAAATCCGGAATTAAGCTTCTATCGGATCCACGCGTTGCACCAGGAACATCATGGATAAGTGGAGCAAATAAGAAGGATCACCACGCACGCTATGTTGTTAATGGCCGTGACTTCACCCCTGATGCATACGTTGAGGCAGCTGAAGTTCGCGCCGGAGATAGCTGTCCTGAGTGCAACACTGAAATCATTATTGATCGTGCAATTGAAATCGGTCATATTTTCCAACTTGGTCGAAAGTATGCAGAGGCATTGAGCCTTACGGTCTTAGATCACAACGGTAAAGCCCAAGTAGTAACAATGGGTTCCTACGGAATCGGTGTTTCACGCGCTGTTGCAGCTATTGCCGAACAAACCAGTGATGAGATTGGGCTTAACTGGCCAGCAGAAATTGCTCCAGCCAAAGTGCATATTGTTGCCACAGGCAAAGAAGATCTTCCATTTGATACCGCCCTTGAAATTGGTCAAAAGCTAGAAGCTGCTGGCATCACTGTCATGCTCGATGATCGCCGTGATGCAAGTGCGGGTGTGAAGTTTAAAGACGCTGAACTAATTGGTAATCCAATAATTGTTGTGGTTGGTAAAGCGCTAGCTGAGGGCAAAGTCGAAGTTCGTGTTCGCAAGAGCGGGGAAAAGAGCGAAGTTGTAGTTGCCGATGCAGTTTCAACAATTGCCAAGTTGCTAGCCTAGAAAAGTGTTTGCTGACTTAACGCTTGCAACTGGTCTCTTTTTAATCTCTGCCTCGTTTTTCGCAGGATTTGTTGATTCCATCGCAGGCGGTGGGGGATTAATTCAACTGCCAGCACTTCTCATTGGTTTGCCCAAAACAGATACGGTCACAGTTCTTGGAACTAATAAATTGGGATCAGTCTTTGGAACTACAACGGCTGCAGCCCTTTATCGCAGGCAGATAAAACCAGATATTAAAGTTCTTACAGCTATGGCAGTTCCAGCATTTATTGGTTCTGCCGCTGGGGCATCGCTAGCTTCGCGTATTCCTACGCAATCTATGCGCCCGATTGTTTTGGTTCTTCTTATAGTTGTCGCCATATACACATGGCTTAAGCCAGATTTAGGAAAAAATGAGTTACTGCGCCACGCACCAAAGCAGCGCATCCAGATATCTATTGCAGCTGGGTTAATTATTGGTTTCTATGATGGAATCTTTGGCCCTGGCACAGGATCATTTCTCATGCTGATTTTGGTGGTATCTCTGGGATATGCCTTCATCACTGCATCTGCAATTGCAAAGGTAGTGAATGTTTCAACAAATGTTGGCGCTATTTTGATTTTCGGTTTGCATGGAGCAATCATTTGGCAGCTCGGATTAATCTTGGGAGCTGCAAATGTGACGGGTGCTGTCATTGGTTCACGCCTTGCCATTAAGGGTGGTTCAGTCCTAGTGCGCAAGGTTTTCCTCATTGTTACGCTGGCTTTAATCCTCAAGGTGGGAATTGATACTTTCGCATCTTTCTAGTTACACTTGACCCACAACTTAATAAGAAAGCAGAAACACTCATGGCGCTCAAGGATTCACTGACCGAACTTCTCACCCCAGCTGTTGAAAACGCGGGATTTTTCTTAGAAGAAGTTCAGATACAAAAAGCCGGTAATCACAGCACGCTTATCTGTGTTGTTGATGGCTTAAAACCTTTAAACATGGATGAAGTTACTTCAGTTTCGCGCCTGATCTCAGAGCTTTTAGATAATGAAGCAACATTAGGAGATAACCCTTTCACATTAGAAGTTACTTCACCTGGTGTTGATCGTCCTCTGACCTTGCCTCGTCACTGGAGTAAAAACCTCACTCGACTTATCAAGATAACCCTTAATGACGGAACCGTCCTTACGGCCAGACTGGGTGAATTTAACGATACGCACGCCCAGTTAGTTGAAAACATCAAAGGACGCATGAAAAACCATGAGGTTGCCTTTGCCGATATCAAGCGCGCAGTAGTTGAAATTGAATTCAATCGAAAGGATGACAACTAATGCATGTTGAGATGTCAGCCTTAGTAGAGCTCACCAATGAAAAAGGTATTCCACTAGAGCAGCTGATTCAAGCTATTGAGGTTGGCGTTCTTACTGCCTATAACCAGACCGATGAAGCCAAGCGTCATGCCCATGCTGTGCTAGATCGTGAGTCAGGTGAAATTCAGATATTGATTCCACAGTTCAATGAAATCGGCGAGAAAATCGGTGATGAGCAAGATATGCCTCTAGGTTTCTCACGTGTTGCTACATCAACTGCCCGACAAGTAATCAAGATGAAGATGCGTGAAACTAATGATGCATCAATCGTTGCCGAGTTCACAGCCAATGTTGGAGATGTTATCTCTGGTGTTGTTCAGCAAGGGCGCGATCCAAAAATGATTCTCGTGAACCTAGGTCGATTTGAAGGGCGAATTCCACCTCAGGAGCAAGTTCCGGGTGAGCAATATAACCACGGTGATCGCATTAAGTGCTTTGTTGTTGAAGTAAAACAAGGTTTAAAAGGTCCAGAAATCATGTTATCTCGCAGCCACCCAGCACTTGTTAAACAGTTATTTGCACTAGAAGTTCCTGAAATTAATGATCGCATCGTTGAAATCATGGCAGTTGCGCGCGAAGCTGGACATCGCACCAAGATTGCAGTTCGCTCACACCGTGCTGGTGTGAGTCCAAAAGGTTCATTAATAGGACCTATGGGTGCTCGTGCTCGCGCAGTGATGGATGAATTACATGGAGAGAAAATCGATATTGTGGATTGGTCAGAAGATCCTGCAACATTTGTTGGACATTCACTTGCACCTGCCAAAGTTGCATCCGTGCAAATCACTGATCTTGCTGGGCGCTCTGCCAAGGTGGTTGTGCCTGATTACCAACTCTCACTTGCCATCGGCAAAGATGGACAAAATGCACGCTTAGCGGCCCGCTTAACTGGCTGGCGAATCGATATTCACCCAGACAATCCGATTGAGGCTTAAGGCCATTATGTATTCAGGCCTAAGGTTAGATACCATAGGGCATTGCTTAAACCGATGAAATGGATAAGAAAGATATGAAACTCAAATGAGCTCGCTAGAACTATGAGGTCGTACAACTAGGGCTTGCATGTGAAGTTTCATGCGGGCCAAGACAGGGGAAAAAGTGTCAAAGGTCCGCGTACACGAGTTAGCAAAGCAACTCGGTATGGAGAGCAAGGTCGTCCTTGCAAAGCTCCAAGAAATGGGCGAATTCGTCCGATCAGCATCATCGACAGTAGAAGCGCCAGTTGTGCGCAAGCTCATCGAGATGTATCCCGATGCAAAACCTGCAGAGGAAAAAAAGCCTGTCAAAAAGGCTGCAGCTAAAAAAGCCGCTGCAAAACCTAAGAGTGAAGTCAGTGCTGAGCAGGCCGCAGAGTTAGCTGCAGAACTTGGTGTTGATATCAATGCCCTTAAGGCACAACAAGAGCGCGTTGAAGCAGCAAAGGCAGAATCTGCAAAGACACATGCTGCAGAAGTAGTCGCTGAAGAGAAATCTGCGCTTCCAAAACCTGCACCCCGTCCAGGTAATAATCCATTTTCAACTGGTGGTGTAGTTCCGCGCCCACCACGTCCAGGAAATAATCCATTTTCAACTGGTGGCACAACACCACGTCCACCACAACGACCAAGCGGAGCACCGCAACGTCCAAGTGGTGCACCACAACGACCTGGAATGTCTGGACCACGTCCAGGTTCAGTTCGCCCAGGATTTGCTGCACGTCCACCAGGGGCTCGTCCACCAGCAGGTGCTGGTTTTCCTCCACGCACTGGAGCTCCTTCAACTGGTGCACCAGCATCTCCATATAAATCAAATGCAGGTGGAGCACCAGCAGGTGGTCCACAACGTCCAGGTGGTGGTCGTCCACCACAACGTGGCGGTGCAGGCGGAGCATTTGGTAAAAATGCGAGCAAGAAATCAGGACGTAAATCTAAATCTAGAAAAGCATTGCGCGATGAATTCGACAATATGCAGGCACCACAACTTGGTGGAGCAGTCGTCCCACACGGTGATGGCAAGACTCCTATTCGTATGCGTCGCGGTGCCTCATTGGCAGATTTCGCCGACAAGATCAATGCAGATCCAGCAGCGTTAGTTGCCGCACTATTTCACTTAGGTGAGATGGTCACAGCAACACAATCTGTTGATGCCGATACTTTTGAAATTCTTGGTGTTCAACTGGGTTATGACATTCAGATTGTTAGCCCAGAAGATGAAGATCGTGAACTCCTGCAAGGCTTTGATATTGATTTAACTGATGAACTCAGTGATATGGATGCTGATTTATTAGTTGCACGCCCTCCAGTTGTGACTGTTATGGGTCACGTTGACCACGGTAAAACTTCACTTTTGGATGCAGTGCGAAAGAGTGAAGTAATGAAGTCAGAGGCTGGAGGAATTACTCAGCACATTGGTGCCTACCAAATTCACCATGATCACGCTGGTATTAATCGCGCTATTACATTTATTGACACACCAGGTCATGAGGCTTTCACAGCTATGCGTGCTCGTGGTGCCAAGGTAACTGACATTGCAGTTCTGGTAGTTGCTGCAGATGATGGAATCATGCCTCAGACAATTGAAGCCTTAAACCACGCTCAAGCAGCTGATGTTCCAATCGTTGTGGCCGTTAACAAGATGGATAAAGAGGGTGCGAACCCAGACAAGGTTCGTCAGCAGTTAACTGAGTACAACTTAATCGCAGAAGAGTACGGCGGAGAAACAATCTTCGTAAACGTCTCTGCTAAATCAGGTCAAGGCGTTCAAGATTTGATCGAATCAATTCTTCTTACCGCCGATGCTGCTATTGATCTACGCGCTATTGCAGATGATTCTGCTCGCGGTGTTGCCATTGAAGCTCACCTTGACCGTGGTCGTGGCCCAGTTACAACGGTTCTTGTTCAACGTGGAACGCTGCGAATTGGTGATCCAATTGTTGCTGGTGGGGCATTTGGTCGCGTTCGTGCGATGTTGGATGAAAATGGTGATGCAGTAGAAACAGCTGGTCCATCACGCCCAGTTCAGGTTCTTGGTTTCACATCAGTTCCAAGTGCTGGAGATACATTCTTAGTTGCCGATGAAGATCGCACCGCTCGTCAGATCGCTGAAAAGCGTCAAGCTGCAGAGCGCAACGCACAACTTGCTAAGGCACGTAAGAAGGTCTCACTTGAAGACTTCATGGAACAGTCCAAAATCACAACTCTTAACTTAATTCTTAAGGGTGACGTAAGTGGATCAGTGGAAGCTCTAGAAGAGGCGTTGATGCAGCTAGATGTTGGCGCAGAAGTTGATCTTCGCGTTATTCACCGCGGTGTTGGTGCAATTACTAAGAGTGATATCACGTTGGCATCTGCATCTACTGCAGTGGTTATTGGCTTTAACGTTAAGCCAGAACCACAAACTGCGATCTTTGCTGATCAAGAAGGCGTTGAAGTTCGCTTCTACTCAGTTATCTATCAAGCAATTGAAGAGATTGAGCTCTCCCTGAAGGGTCTGCTCAAGCCAATCTATGAAGAAGTCATTGTTGGTAACGCTGAAGTTCGTGAGATCTTCAAATCTTCTAAGGCTGGAAACATTGCTGGTTCCCTTGTTAAGGACGGCTCTATCCGACGTAATGCAAAGGCACGTATTTTGCGTGGTGAAACCCTGATCCTTGATGACCTCACAATCGATTCACTCAAGCGCTTTAAAGATGATGCAAATGAAGTCAAAGAAGGCTTCGAGTGCGGAATTGGTCTTGGCAATATGAAGGATCTTCAAATTGGCGACACCATTCAAGTCTTTGAGATGCGCGAGAAAAAGCGGGTATAACAATGTCACCATCACACCGCAGCCAAAAAGTTGCAGACCGTATCAAAGTAATAGTGGCCCAGCTGCTTGAGACAAAGATTAAAGATCCACGTCTTGGCTTTGTCACCGTTACAGATGCACGCGTAACGGGGGATCTACAACAAGCTTCAATTTTCTATACCGTGCTGGGCGATATCGACCAACGCGCAGCAACAACTGCGGCGCTAGAGAGTGCCAACGGCGCAATCAGATCAGCGTTGGGGCGTGAATTAGGTTTGCGCATCACGCCAACACTTGCCTTCTTTGAAGATGGTTTACCAGAAAGTGCTAAAGCACTTAATTCATTGCTTTCAAAAGTACATGAGTTAGATGCTGAAGTCGCTGCTCTTCGCGCTAATGCAACATATGCTGGGGGAGAAGATCCATATAAAGCCCCCCGCGTTATTGACGAGGATTAATCATCGAGCACGGATTTCTGGTTGTAGATAAAGAACCAGGTATGACAAGCCATGATGTTGTGGCTATTGCACGGCGCGCACTCGGTACACGCAAGGTTGGCCATGCAGGAACCCTTGATCCTATGGCTACAGGTATTTTAGTTTTAGGTTTTAACAATGGAACGCGCTTGCTTCAATACATCACCAATGGTGACAAAAGCTATCAAGCCACAGTGGTTCTAGGTGCCGCAACCGTCACAGATGATGTTGAAGGTGAAGTCATTTCACATGGTGATGTCTCAGCAATTACTGATTCTCAAATTGAAGCAGAGCTAGTGAAAATGCGCGGCACGATTATGCAACGTCCAAGTTCGGTATCGGCTGTGAAAGTTGATGGTGAACGCGCTTATGAGCGGGTGCGAGCAGGAGAAAGCATTGAACTTGCTGCCCGTGAAGTAACTATCTCTCAGTTAGATATCAAAGAAATACGCCGAATTGAAAATGCGATTGAAGTCGATATTCAAGTGACTTGCTCAGCCGGCACATTTATTCGAGCTATTGCCCGAGATTGTGGAGATGCACTTGCAGTAGGTGGACACTTGAACTCTCTGCGCCGTACACGTGTTGCCAGTTTTGGTTTAGACAAGGCCATCTCGCTAACATCGCTAAAGGCGGGGGAGTTTGCAACGTTGCCGTTAGTAGATGTTGCACGAACAGTTTTTAGACCGCGAGAGCTTGCACTTGATGAAGTCAATGAACTGTCCTTTGGTCGCCCACTGAGCACAAATCCAGATGAGGCGATCTATGCCGCAATTTTTGGTCAAGATCTTATTGCCCTGCTGTGTAATAAGGATGGTTTGGCCAAGCCAATTGCTGTATTCGCGGCCGCTAACTAGGTCTGAGACAATAGAGACATGAGCGTTGTAGTTATTGGAGTCTTTGATGGTGTCCATAAGGGCCACCAAGAAGTACTCAATCGAGCCAAAAAGATTGCTGGCGATGAAAAGATAATTGCACTCACTTTTGATCCACATCCAACAACAGTTTTTGCACCTGATCACGCTCCCACTTTGCTCACAATTTTAACTGATCGAATTGAACTGCTCAAGATTCATAATGCCGATCAAGTTGCCGTTATGAAGTTCACGCCAGAGTTTGCAGCCATGTCACCTGAGGATTTTGTGAATAAAGTTCTAGTAGACCAGCTAGGTGCAACTAAGGTTGTAGTGGGTACGAACTTCACCTATGGATCAAAGGCAGCGGGAAATGTTGATTCATTAAGGGCTCATTCTGGCTTTGAAACTATTGTGCTAGATCTTGAACCATCAGAGGGAGGTGTTGTTTCATCCACTCGGATCCGCAAGTTAATAGTTGAAGGAAATGTTGAGCAAGCTCGAGCACTTTTAACTAGACCTCATCGCCTAGATGGCATCGTGGTTCATGGAGAAAAGCGTGGTCGTGAAATTGGTTACCCAACTGCAAATCTGGGAGATCTTGAAAATCAAACAATTCCAGCTGATGGTGTGTATGCAGGATGGCTAACTGTTGGTACTGATAGATGGCCAGCAGCGATTTCAATTGGTACTAATCCAACTTTTGATGGTGTTCGAGGCCGTCAAGTTGAGGCATATGCCATTGATCAAGTTGGTCTTGAACTCTATTCACAGCGAGCAACAGTTGAATTTGGTTGGCGATTGCGTGAAACTTTAAAATTTGATGGTCTTCAACCCTTGCTTGATCAGATGGCTAAAGACTGCGCAAAAGCCCGTGAATTAACCGAGCTTTAGGCTCAGGATTTCACCTTATTCGCCCCCGCTGGTAATCTTGCCCAGTCCAACGAGAAAGCGAGCTTTCGTGAGGCAAACCGAAAGCCCTCGTGATCAGAAACCAAGGAGTACAAAAGAATGGCATTAACACCAGAAGTAACAAAGCAAATTGTCGCGCAGTTCGGATCTACTCCTACTGACACGGGAAGTCCTGAAGCTCAGGTCGCTTTGCTATCTAAGCGCATTGAAGAAATCACATTACATCTAAAAACCAACCCACATGATCACCACAACCGTCGTGGTCTGTTGTTGCTAGTTGGTCGTCGTCGTCGCATTCTTCAATATCTTGCTAAGACAGATATCAACCGTTACCGCGTGATTATCGAGAAACTCGGTATTCGCCGCTAATTAAGTAGTACCTACACCACTTCACGGCAAATGGTCCTCGGTAGTGGTTTCCGCACAAAATTATGTGCGTGAACTTCGATCGAAGATTCATTCTCCTTTAAGTGGGTAGTAACCACGATGTGACTTGCAATGAGTCGCGTCCATAGTAATAAAGGAGGACCCATGGAGGGTCAAGAGGTTCAGTCAGCCGTTGCAGTTATTGATAACGGAAAATTTGGAAAACGAGAGATTCGTTTTGAAACAGGACGCCTAGCGCGTCAAGCAGCAGGAGCAGCAGCAGTATTCCTAGATGATCAAACAATGATCTTCTCAGCTACAACTGCTTCAAAGACTCCTAAAGATCAATTTGATTTCTTTCCTTTAACAGTTGATGTTGAAGAGAAGATGTATGCAGTTGGTCGTATTCCAGGATCATTCTTCCGTCGTGAAGGTCGTCCATCAGAAGATGCAATTCTTACCTGTCGTTTAATCGACCGTCCATTGCGTCCATCATTTGTTAAGGGACTTCGTAATGAAGTTCAGATCGTTGTGACAGTAATGGCACTTGATCCAGACCACATGTATGACGTGATTGCAATCAATGCTGCTTCAATGTCAACACAACTTGCAGGTCTGCCTTTCTCTGGCCCAATCGGTGGCGTTCGCGTTGCTTTGATTGATGGTCAGTGGGTTGCTTTCCCTAACCATTCACAGGTTGCTAACGCAGTCTTTGACATGGTTGTCGCTGGTCGCATTAGCGATGATGGCGATGTTGCAATCATGATGGTTGAAGCAGAAGCTACAACAAAGACAATTGAGCTCATCAAGGGCGGGGCACCAACTCCTAATGAAGAAGTTGTTGCTCAAGGCCTAGATGCTTCAAAGCCATTTATCAAGATTCTCTGTGAAGCACAGTCAAAGCTGGCAAAGGTGGCTGCAAAGCCAACTGCTGAGTTCCCAGTCTTTCTTGATTACCAAGATGATGTATTTGCAGCTGTTGAAAAGGCAGCTGGAAAAGATCTTGCTAAGGCGCTAACAATTGCCGGAAAGCAAGAGCGCGAAACAACAATTGATGAGATTTCTGCATCAACTAAGGAATCAGTTTCAGCAGCCTTTGTAGGCCGCGAAAAGGAAGTTCCTGCAGCGTTTCGTTCATTAACTAAGAAGCTTGTTCGCCAGCGCGTTTTGCGTGACAAGATCCGTATCGATGGACGTGGATTGCGCGATATCCGTGCACTATCTGCAGAGGTTGAAGTAATTCCTCGTGTTCACGGTTCAGCGATCTTTGAACGTGGTGAGACACAGATTCTTGGAATCACAACTCTTAACATGCTTAAGATGGAACAACAGCTAGATACGTTGAACCCTGAAAACCATAAGCGTTATATGCACAACTACAACTTCCCACCATATTCAACTGGTGAAACAGGCCGTGTTGGTACACCTAAGCGTCGCGAAATCGGCCACGGTGCACTTGCAGAGCGTGCTCTGATTCCAGTTCTTCCAACACGCGAAGAGTTCCCTTACGCAATCCGTCAGGTCTCTGAAGCACTTGGTTCAAATGGATCAACATCTATGGGATCAGTGTGTGCATCAACTCTTGCGCTTTATAACGCAGGTGTTCCACTACGTGCACCAGTTGCAGGTATTGCAATGGGTCTTATCTCTGACACTGTCGATGGCAAGGTCGAGTACGTAGCGTTGACAGACATCCTTGGTGCAGAAGATGCATTTGGCGATATGGACTTTAAAGTCGCCGGAACAAAGGACTTCGTTACAGCGCTGCAGCTAGATACAAAGCTTGATGGAATTCCTGCTTCAGTTCTAGCTGGTGCACTGCACCAAGCTAAGGAAGCGCGTCTTGCGATTTTAGATGTAATGAATGAAGCAATTGATGGCCCAGATGAGATGAGCCCATTTGCTCCACGCATTATCTCTGTGAAGATTCCAGTTGATCAGATCGGTGCAGTAATTGGGCCTAAGGGCAAGATTATTAACCAGATTCAAGAAGAAACTGGCGCAGATATTTCAATTGAAGATGACGGCACGATCTATATCGGCGCAGTTGATGGTCCATCAGCTGAAGCTGCTCGTGCTCAAATCAATGCAATTGCTAACCCACAGATGCCAGAAGTTGGAGAGCGCTACCTCGGTACCGTTGTCAAGCTTGCAGCATTTGGTGCTTTCATCTCATTGATGCCAGGTAAAGATGGCTTGCTCCACGTATCTCAGATTCGCAAGATGCATGGTGGAAAGCGCATTGAGAACTTGGAAGAGGTCATGAAGGTTGGCGACAAGATTCAGGTTGAAATCGGCGAGATTGATCCAAAGGGCAAGTTGTCTTTGGTTCCAGTTCTTGAAGATGGAACAACTGGTTCTGCAGAATAAATGAGCGTACGTCGTTCAGTTTTACCTAGCGGTCTGCGCATCGTTACTGAAGAAGTTTCTTCGGTGCGCAGTGCCGCAATTGGTATTTGGGTAAATGTTGGATCACGTGATGAATCCCCGGCAACTGCTGGGGCTTCTCACTTTCTAGAGCATTTACTCTTCAAAGGAACGCAGCGACGCAGCGCACTTGAAATCTCATCTTCCATTGAATCAGTGGGTGGCGAGATGAATGCTTTTACCTCTAAGGAATACACCTGCTTCTATGCACGTGTCATTGATACAGATTTGCCTATGGCAATCGATGTGATTTCAGATCTAATTACATCATCTGTGGTTTCAGCCCTTGATGTTGATGCTGAGCGCAAGGTTGTTTTAGAAGAAATCGCCATGCGCGATGATGATCCAAGTGATTTAGTCCATGATTTATATGCCGAGACTTACTACGGCGACACTCCCTTAGGGCGCCCGATTTTAGGAACCGTTGCCTCAATTAAGGGTATGTCTCGCGCTACCGTTAATAACTATTACAAGAAGCGTTATTTACCCCAAGATCTTGTTGTGGCAGTTGCGGGAAACATTAAGCATAAAAAGGTAGTTGCAATGGTTGAAGCAGCTCTTTCTGTTGATGGCTTCCTAGATGTCATGGGCGCTCCAGTCATTCGCTCAAATGCACAAGATGGAAAAGCTAAACAGCAAAGCGTTGGTTTAATCTCGCGCAAGACCGAGCAAGCACATATGTTTTATGGCATGGAGGGCGTTGCCCGTCATGATGATCGCCGTTTTGCAATGGGTGTTCTTGCATCGGCTCTCGGTGGTGGAATGTCATCTCGTTTGTTCCAAGAGATCCGTGAAAAGCGTGGTCTTGCATACTCTGTCTATGCCTATGCCCAGCAATATGCAGGCAGTGGTCAGATAGGTTTCTATGCTGGATGTAATCCAGCAAAGGCTGTTGAAGTTGTGGAGATCATCCGCGAAGTTCTAGCTGATGTTGTTGATAACGGTATGACGTACGAAGAGATTGAAAGGGCCAAGGGAGCAGTTCGTGGCTCACTTGTTTTGAGCCAAGAGGACTCAGGCTCGCGCATGTTTAGAATTGGTAAGAATGAGATTGTTTATGGCCAAGTTACGGGCTTTGACGATATTTTGAAATCTATTTCACGCGTAAATGAGCAGGACATACGGGAAATTGCTGGCGCCTTTTTGACCAAAACGCCTACGCTTGCACTTGTGGGTCCATTTAAAAATACGTCAAAATTTGAAAAGGTATTGAAATGATTAACGTTGCAGTCCTAGGTGCAAAAGGTCGCATGGGTTCAGAGGTCGTAAAGGCCGTTGAATCCACTGAAGGCTTGAGCCTTGTTGCAGCGCTAGATCTTGGTGATGCACTTGAACAGTTAAAGGATTCTGGCGTAAAGGTAGTTGTTGATTTCACTACACCAGATTCGGTCATGGCAAACCTTGAATTTCTTATTAATAATGGAATAAACGTTGTGGTTGGAACTACTGGCTTTGATGATGCCAAGCTTGCAAAAGTTAAAGGTTGGCTAGCTTCAAATCCATCTGTTGGAGTTCTCATTGCCCCTAACTTTGCAATAGGCGCAGTTTTAATGATGGAGTTTGCTGAAAAAGCTGCCCGTTATTTTGAATCTGCTGAAATTATTGAACTGCATCACCCTCTTAAAGTAGATGCGCCAAGTGGTACGGCATCTCGCACAGCAGAACTCATGAGCAAAGCCCGCAAAGAAGCAGGTCTTGGAGCCCAACCAGATGCCACAACAACGGCCCTCGATGGTGCTCGTGGTTCAAAAGTGGGAGATATTCCAGTGCACTCAGTGCGCGCACGAGGATTAGTTGCACACCAAGAAGTCATTCTTGGGGGGTTAGGCGAAACTTTAACGATTCGTCACGACTCACTGGATCGAGCAGGTTTTATGCCAGGAGTAATCCTTGGTATTAGAAATGTAGTTTCACATCCAGGCCTGACACATGGCCTAGATAAGTTCATGTAGAGGGAGATCCACATGTCAAAAAATCAAATCACAATGTATAGCGCTGACTGGTGCGGAGATTGCCGTCGTTCAAAGCGCTTATTTGAAGAATTAAATGTGGAATACACACTTATTGATATTGAGTCAGATTCTGCGGCAGAAGCGGTAGTTCTCAAAATTAATGGTGGGATGCGCTCAATTCCAGTTATTACTTTCTCTGATGGCACTCACTTAACAGAGCCATCAGATAATGACTTGAAGGCAAAGCTTCAAGCTCTTCAAATTATCTAGAACCAGTTATAGATTGCAGCTGATGTTAGAGCTGCACTTATTACTACAACTGGAAATGGTGCTTTAAGAACAAGAGCTATTACCGCTGCCGATACGCCTGCAAAGCGATGATCAATCATGAGCTGTGTTTTTTCGGTAAAGGTTTGCACGGCAACCAAAGCACTCAGCAGTGCAATAGGAATCAAAGCGTTAATTGATTGCACTTTAGGGTGGGCAAAAATTCTCTCTGGCACATTATGACCAGCGTATTTAAGAGCGAAAGCAATCACGCTCGTTCCTATCGTTGCTATCCAAAATGAGTTCATTTGCGCAGCCCAACTGCTATGGCAATGAATGCTGTTGCAATAATTGGCAGGCCTGCCGGCAAAATCGGTGTCATGACCAATGCAAAGACGACACAAGACACGGCAAGGATGCGATCGCGATTAGTTTTTAAGCGTGGCCATACAAGACCTAAGAATGCCGCTGGAACTGCGGAATCAAGACCCCATGCGCGAATATCTCCCATAGCTTGTGCACCAAGGGCTCCAGCTACTGTGAATAGATTCCAGAATAGAAAGACACCAAAGCCGGTGAGCCAAAAACCTTGGCGCATGGCTTTTTCTCCGCGAACTTCTTGACCTAATGCAACTGCAGTTGATTCATCAATTGTTATTTGGGCAGCAATAATTCGCTTGAGTCCTTTTACTTTCAATCGAGGCGCCATAATCACGCCATACACGCCATTTCGAATTCCAAGTAGTGATGCAGTTGCTATTCCACTGATTGCACCACCGCCGGCGCCGAGAACTCCGATAACTGCAAACTGCGATGCACCAGAAAATGTTAGAAGTGATAACAAGCACGTTTGCAGAAGTGATAAGCCATTTGCAACGGAGGCGGCTCCAAAAGCCGTTCCATATGCCCCAACTGTGATGGAAACGCTCAGAGAATCGCGCAATGTGGTGGATTCAATTCTGGACACGCAGACATTCTGCCGTAGATATCCAAAGACTCAAACCCAGCCCCTTATAGGGTGTGGCCATGCCTGAGGAAATCATATTTAGAGACGATGTAACCGTTGAATTAGTAAAAGCCAGTGCAAGTGATGCCGATGTAATCTGGGCAGCGCGTGTTTCAACTGCTGGTGAACAGTCAATGGAAGAGATCGGTGAAGACCCAGCCCGCTCTGCTGGATTGATCAACTACCTTGCACGTGAGCGCCATGGATCACCTTTTGAACATACATCAATGACTTTCTTTATTTCAGCACCAATATTTGTCTTCCGTGAGTTCATGCGCCACCGCATCGCTTCATACAATGAGGAGAGTGGTCGTTACCGCGAATTGAAACCTGTGTTCTATGTTCCATCTAAAGAACGAAAACTCATTCAAGTTGGCAAGACTGGTGCATACACATTTGAAGATGGGACTACTGAGCAATTTGAAATCACTGTTAACTCAATGAAGGCGGCTTACGTCGTTGCCTACGATAGTTATCAAAAAATGTTAGATGCTGGAGTTGCCCGCGAAGTTGCGCGTGCTGTTTTACCAGTGGCCACTTATTCATCTATGTATGTTTCCATGAATGCCCGTGCACTTATGAACTTTTTATCCCTTCGCACATCCCGTGAAGGCTCACACTTTCCAAGCTATCCTCAACGTGAAATTGAGATGGTGGCCGAGAAAATGGAAGCAGAGTTCGCACAATTAATGCCCCTTACATACGGGGCCTTCGAAAAGTCTGGTCGCATCGCCCCATAAAGCGGGTAGAGTTACCGGCATGAGTACGCCAGCGCCATTTGGCCGCATGTTGACCGCAATGGTCACGCCATTTAAAAAAGATGGCTCCATTGATTGGGATGGCGTTGAAAAGATCGCTGATCATCTTGTTAAGACTGGCCATGATGGCATTGTCGTTAATGGCACAACAGGTGAAGCTCCTACGACTAAATCCTCCGAAAAAGAAGAGATTATTAAAGTTGTTAAGCGTGTAGTTGGAGCAAAGATCAAGGTTGTTTCCGGTGCTGGCGATAATGAAACTGATTATTCAATCAATCAAGCCAAGCGCAGCGAAGCAGCTGGCGCAGATGGAATTTTGGTAGTTACTCCTTATTACAACAAGCCACCACAAGCTGGCATCAAGGCTCACTTCTTGGCAATGGCCAATGCAACAGGTTTACCGATGATGCTCTATGACATTCCTGCTCGCACAGGGGTAGAAATTGAGTCTGACACAATCGTTGAACTCTTCGAACACCCTTCAATTGTTGCCCTCAAAGATGCTAAAGGAAACGTTGCAGCAACGTCTTGGGTAATCAAGCGCTGCGGAATTCCTGTGTATTCAGGTGATGACATCCTCAATTTGCCACTTCTATCAGTGGGAGCAGTTGGTTTTGTTTCAGTGTGTGGTCACACAGTTGGATCTGAGCTAAAAGAGATGCTGAACGCTTGGTTTGCAGGCAATCCTGCTCGTGCACTAGAGATTCATCAGCAATTGCTACCAGTATTTACTGGAACTTTCCGCACACAAGGTGCCATCATGACTAAAGCTGCACTGACATTAATGGGTCTACCTGGTGGATATACCCGTCTTCCTCTAGTCGATGCAACAGATGCGCAAGTTGCGCAGTTGCGTGACGACCTGCGCGCAGGTGGCGTAGTACTTAAATAATGAATCATCCTCACCCAGATCTCGGATTACCCTCACCTTTAGTAAAAGGGGGATTGCGCATTGTCGCCCTTGGCGGCTTAGGTGAAATCGGCCGAAACATGACCGTATTTGAAACTAAAGGAAAGCTACTAATCGTTGACTGCGGAGTTCTATTTCCTGAAGATACGCAGCCGGGAATTGACTTAATCCTTCCAGATTTCTCATATATTCGTGATCGCTTAGATGATGTTGTTGGAGTATTTCTCACCCATGGTCACGAAGACCATATCGGTGCGCTTCCTTATCTACTGCGCGAACGAGGTGACATTGCCATTTATGGATCAGCACTCACATTGGCCCTTATTACAGCAAAGCTGAAAGAGCATCGAATCACTCCACTTACACGCGAAGTTCGTGAAGGTGGACATGAAGATGTTGGACCATTTGAACTTGAGTTTGTTGCCGTAAACCACTCAATTCCAGATGCATTAGCAGTTGTAATCAACACTGACGCTGGCCGAGTTCTAGCAACTGGTGATTTTAAGATGGATCAATTACCACTTGATGGTCGTATTACAGATCTGCGCACCTTTGCTCGTTTGGGTGAAGAAGGCGTTGATCTATTTATGGTTGATTCAACGAACGCTGACATTCCTGGCTTTACGCCATCAGAGCGCGAAATCATGCCCGCGCTCAATCGCGTTATTGGTTCAACTAAGCGCCGGGTAATTGTGGCTTCATTTTCATCTCATGTGCACCGCGTTCAGCAGGTGATTGATACTGCAGTCATTCACAATAGAAAAGTTATCTTTATTGGACGCTCCATGGTTCGCAATATGAAGATTGCGCAAGATATGGGTTACCTAACAGTTCCACCTGGAATCGTTATGGATGCAAAGGATCTGGACTCCTTTGATGACAATGTTGTTTTGATTTGCACAGGCTCTCAAGGTGAACCGATGGCTGCGCTATCTCGAATGGCAAATGGTGACCATCAGATCCGTGTGGGCGAAGGCGACACAGTGATTTTGGCTTCATCACTCATTCCTGGAAATGAAAATTCGGTCTTTAGAGTCATTAATGAGCTCACTCGCTTTGGTGCAAAAGTAGTTCATAAAGCTAATGCCATGGTCCATGTTTCAGGACATGCAGCTGCAGGTGAGCTTCTCTATTGCTACAACATCGTTAAGCCACGCTATGTCATGCCCATCCATGGTGAATGGCGCCATATGAAGGCAAATGCTGAGCTTGCTATTCAAGCCGGAGTACCACGATCACATGCATTGATTATTGAAAATGGCGTTGTGGTCGATTTAATTGATCATGAAGCATCAGTTGTTGGTTCTGTCCCATGTGGATTTGTTTATGTTGATGGACAAAGTATTGGTGATATTACAGAGGCATCACTGAAGGATCGTCGCATTCTTGGTGAAGAGGGATTCATTTCAGTCATTGTGGTGATTGATTCACAAAGCGGAAAGATCGTTGCCGGACCTGATATCCATGCACGTGGTTTCAATGAAGATATGGCGCTCTTTGATGATGTGAAATTAAAGATTGAGAAGGCATTGGCTGCAGCTGTTGCCGAAGGAATTAATGGAACACATCAGCTTTCGCAGATTGTCCGAAAGACCGTTGGTGGATGGGTTGGGGGAGAACATCGCCGAAAGCCGATGATTGTCCCTGTTGTTATTGAAGTTTAAGAACGGCGCGCCTAGGCGCTAAGAAATTACTCATCCTTTACGATGAGGAGTGTGGCTAAGAAAAAATCTAAATCCAAAAGCGGCGCAGTAGGTGGCGCGCTCGGAAGAGGCTTAGCTGCAATCTGGCGATTCATCGCAAAAATTCTTGGTAACTCAGTTCGCTTCATAGCTCGCGGTGCTCGTGATTTAGATCCAGCACATCAGCGCGATGGAATGGCATTTCTCATTCTCATCCTCGCACTCGTTGCCACAGCAGGAACATGGTTTCACGCCGACAACATTGTTGGCCGCGCAGTCTATGCATTTGTGTATGGAGGCTTTGGCCGCATCGGTTTTATCACACCACTTGTTTTGATTTATTTTGCCTTCAAACTATTTAGAACTCCTGAAGACAAAGCTGCTCTCGGTCGAGTAGTAGTTGGTACTTTGACACTACTTCTCTCATCAACTGGTATTTCACATTTGCTCAATGGCTCTATTGGCACAGGTGCTACGGCAATGCGCGAAGGTGGCGGCTGGATTGGTTATGCAGTAACCACGCCGTTGGTTTCGCTGATGACTTCGGTACTTACTTATCCCGTGTTAATCATTGTCTTCATCTTTGGTTTATTGGTTGTTACTGCCACGCCAGTATCGCAAGTTCTAGATCGCTTCACATCCAGCATTAGTTGGTTATGGTCTAAGCGACCTGAAAGACCCATCAAGGTTGAAGGTTTCGAAATCACAGATACTCCACCTTTTGAAACACCGATTGTTGCTGGCTGGAATGAACCAGTGGAAGAAGATGAAGAGCTAGATGAAGAGAGCTTTGATGAAGAGTTCACTGTTCCAATTCCGATATCTCCGGTAGTAACTGCCCAAACAGCTACTCGGCGACCTGAACAACTCTTACTCACCCCTGATTCAACATATGAACTGCCGCCTGCTGATTTACTGCGCACTGGCCCTGCAGCAAAAGCTAAGAGCAAAGCTAATGAATTAGTAGTTGCAGCTCTAACGGAAGTATTTGCACAGTTTGAAATTGATGCCCAAGTAACTGGCTTTATGCGTGGGCCAACGGTTACGCGCTATGAAGTTGAACTGGGAAATGCCGTGAAAGTCGAGCGCATTACCGCCCTTTCTAAGAATATTTCTTATGCCGTTGCCAGCGGTGATGTGCGAATCCTTTCTCCAATTCCAGGCAAATCAGCGGTGGGAATTGAAATCCCAAATGCAGATCGTGAAATCGTTGCCTTAGGCGATGTTTTGCGCTCATCAGTCGCCGGTCAAGATCACCACCCCATGTTGGTTGCACTTGGAAAAGATGTTGAAGGCAACTTTGTGTGTGCAAACCTTGCAAAAATGCCTCACCTATTAGTTGCAGGAGCGACCGGTGCTGGTAAATCTTCAATGATTAACGCCATGATTACTTCGATTTTAGTGCGTGCTACACCCGATGAAGTCCGATTAGTTCTGATTGACCCTAAGCGCGTTGAACTCACTGCCTATGAGGGTATTCCGCATTTAATTACACCTATTATTACTAATCCAAAAAAAGCGGCAGATGCTCTTACATGGGTAGTGCGTGAGATGGATTTGCGCTATGAAGACCTTTCAACTTTTGGCTTTAGACATATAGATGATTTCAATAAGGCAGTTCGTGCTGGCAAGGTAATCGTGCCTCCTGGAAGTGATCGCACAGTTGAGCCTTATCCATACTTACTTGTCATTATCGATGAACTTGCAGATTTGATGATTGTGGCAGCCAAGGAAGTGGAAGAATCAGTTGTGCGCATTACTCAGCTAGCTAGATCTGCCGGTATTCACTTAGTCCTAGCCACCCAGCGCCCCTCTGTGGATGTTGTTACTGGCCTGATTAAGGCAAATGTTCCTTCTAGACTCTCATTTGCCACGAGTTCTTTGGCAGATAGCAGAGTTATTTTAGATAGCCCAGGTGCTGAAAAACTTGTTGGTCAAGGTGATGCTCTCTTTATTCCTATGGGAGCTAGCCGAGCGGTTCGTATTCAAGGTGCATATGTTTCAGAGCGTGAAATTGAAGCGGTTACAACACATGTGAAGAAGCAGTTGAAACCGCGCTATCGCGATGATGTAACAGCCGTTCAATCACATCCCAAGATGGTTGATAAAGAGATCGGCGATGATTTAGATATTTTGTTACAAGCAGTTGAATTAGTTGTTGGAACCCAGTTTGGTTCAACATCAATGTTGCAAAGAAAACTTCGTATTGGTTTTGCTAAAGCTGGACGTCTGATGGATCTGATGGAGTCTCGGGGAATTGTCGGAGCATCTGAAGGCTCCAAGGCCAGAACAGTTTTGGTCAAGCCTGATGAACTCGATTCTGTTTTAGCGACCTTGCGGGATTACTAACACAACCTTTCCTGGGGGTTAACAGACATTTCACCCCCCGTTCTCACACCGCTCTATAGCCACGGGGGATGCCCCAGTTCTAGACTTGGACTCTCATCGGCAGAAGTAATATCCCTTAAGGACCAGTCACGATGTCACTTGGATCTTTGATTGCTAAGGCGCGTAAAGACGCGGGCCTTTCACTTGAAGATTTGTCTGCCAAAACCAATATTCGAATAAGCGTTTTGAGTGAGATAGAAAAAAATAATTTTTCCCACTGCGGTGGTGAAACCTATGCTCGTGGCCATGTTCGCAATATCGCCGCTGTGTTAAAAGCTGATCAAAAAGAGTTCATCCGCCTCTATGAAGAAGAGCAAGGCGGTGAAACCCGCTCAATCAAAGATTTACTTATTGAAAATAGCGTTATGCGATTACCAGCCGAAGCTCGCAAAGTCTCATGGAAAGTTCTTGTGATTATCTCTGTAATGTCACTATTTGTTGTTGGGATTGCCCAAGTAGTAATTTCAAATATCAATACAAATGATGTGGTCGGTGCAGTTCCATCTGCAAGCGCTTCACCTGCAGCTTCTGAAACTGCGACTGAATCACCATCAGCAGAACCATCGGCTCAAAGTACTTTCTCCACAGGAACTGGTGTTGAAGTAGTTATCGATGCAGCTCGTGCTAAATCATGGCTTTTTGTATCTGATGCTTCAGGAAGAACTCTCTTTAGTGGTCAAGTATCACGAGGGGCAGTTAAGGTATTTTCTTCAGATTCACAACTCGATCTCAAAGTTGGAAATGCTGGGGGAGTAGATCTGAAAGTAAATGGTAAGAAAGTTCCAGCCATTGGCGTCGATGGCGAGGTAGTTAGCGTGTCGTACGGAGTCGATTCATAACCCGCTAAGATTTGCCAAATGAAGCGCACCGTAGCAGTCGTCACTTTAGGGTGCTCTCGAAATGAAGTTGATTCAGAGGAGTTGGCTGGTCGTTTAGCAGCCGATGGATGGACCCTAGTTGATGATGTTGAATCAGCTGAAGTTGCTCTTGTAAATACATGTGGATTTATTGAATCAGCTAAAAAAGATTCTATCGATGCCTTATTAGAGGCAAACTCACTCAAAGGACATGGTCAGACGCGGGCGGTAGTTGCGGTGGGATGCATGGCTGAGCGTTACGGCAATGAATTAGCAGAAGCCCTGCCTGAGACAGATGCGATCTTAAGTTTTGATGACTATCAAGATATTTCTGCACGGTTGCAATCAATCGTTGCAGGTAATTCACACACGCCTCATATTCCACGTGATCGTCGCGCTCTCTTGCCTATTGCTCCAGCTGATCGCGCTGAGATTCGCGAGAGCGTTGAGTTTTCCCGCAAGCGCTTAGGTGATGCACCATGGGCGCCACTTAAAATCGCATCTGGTTGTGATCGCCGCTGTTCTTTCTGCGCCATTCCATACTTTAGAGGTTCATTTATTTCACGCCGCCCACATGAAATCTTGGATGAGGCACGTTGGCTAGTTGCCAATGGGGTAACAGAGCTCTTCTTAGTCAGTGAAAATACAACTTCCTATGGAAAAGATTTAGGTGATCTTCAGTTGATGGAGAAGATGCTGCCTGAGATTGCAGCTATCGAAGGAGTTGAGCGAGTCCGACTTTCATACCTACAGCCTGCTGAGATGCGACCAACTCTGATTCAAGCCATGATTGCAACGCCCAAGACGGTTCCGTATTTTGATTTATCTTTCCAACACTCATCCCCAACAGTTCTGCGCCGAATGCGCCGCTTTGGTGATAATGAAAAGTTCCTGCATCTAATCAACCAAATTCGTGTGTTATCTCCTGAGGCTGGTATTCGCTCTAACTTTATTGTGGGCTTCCCAGGTGAGACACAAGAGGATTTTGATGAGTTAACAAGGTTTATCACTGAGGCTAAGTTAGATGCAGTCGGCATCTTTGGTTACTCTGATGAAGATAACACCGAAGCTCTAAAGATTGATGGCAAGATTGATGAAGAAGTAATAGCCCAGCGCGTGGAAACACTTTCTTCTCTGGCCGATGAGATGGTTTCACTGCGTGCACAAGGGCGCATAGGTGAAACTATCCGAGTTTTAATCGAAGATGCCGAACTACAAGAAGGTCGCGCAGCCCACCAAGGTCCAGAAGTGGATGGAACTACCACTTTTATCGGGACAGATTTTAAAGCAGGTCAGTATGTAGATGCTGTGGTCATTGATTCCATGGGGGCAGATTTGGTGGCAAAGCCTCTATGAAGTTACCAGGATTTATTACTCCTAACTTTATAACTCTCATGCGTTTGCTACTTGTGCCAGTTGGCGCATACACGATTTTTAAAAATGGTGGCGATGATCCCACGTGGCAATATATTTCCTGGTGTGTCTTTTTCATTCTTGGATTGAGCGATATTTTGGACGGGAATTTAGCCCGCAGTCGAAATACTATTACTGAGTTTGGAAAGTTTCTAGATCCAGTTGCTGACAAGGTAATGCTCGGCACTGCCATGATTTCCTTATCAATTCTTGGGCGGATGCCATGGTGGATCACCATTGTTATCTTGGCTCGAGAGATAGGAATTACGATTTTTCGTTTGATGACTATCAATCGAGGAGTCATTGCCGCCAACAAGGGTGGCAAGATCAAGGCTGCGATGCAAAATTTTGGAGTGGGCTTCTATGTCCTACCTCTGAGCTCCTCGCTCTACTGGTTCCGTGATGGGTTTATGTATATAGCGGTGACTTTGACTATCGTTACCGGGGCTTACTATGTAAAATCAGCGTTCACTAAGAGTTAGGAAAGAAGAGCATGTCGTTACCTGTCGAAATCATCAGCCTTGCCGCGCAAGTAGTTGAAGACTTACGTGCTCGTGGAGAAACTCTTAGTACTGCTGAATCTTTAACTGCAGGAGCTGTTAGCTCTGCCATCGTTACGATTGCTGGGGCATCTGATGTTTTTGTCGGTGGCACAACTGCCTATCGCGATGAGATAAAGATTTCACATTTGGGAATTGATCCAGCTCTCATTGCCAAGCACTCTGCGATCAGTGAAGAAGTTGCAGTTGCTATGGCGCAAGGTGCGCTGAAATCATTTGGAACAACATGGGCAATTGGCACCACAGGAGTTGCTGGACCTAACCCAATAGATGGTCACCCTGTGGGTGCGGTATGGGTAGCAATTGTCGGGCCTGTATGTCAGAGCATCGAATTATCCTTATCTGGTGAGCGAGAATCTGTGCGAAACGCAGCTACAGCAAGCGCCATTGCCACCTTTGCGCGTATCCTTAGGAACCGAGCGTAAAAAGGAGGTGGGGCCGTGGTTCTAGTTCGTCAAGCAGTTGGTCTCACACTTCGCGCTGCCCGCACATCACAAAATCGCACATTGCGCGATGTGGCACATGATGCACGTGTCTCACTGGGTTACTTATCAGAAGTAGAACGTGGACAAAAGGAAGCATCATCAGAACTCCTTAACGCTATTTGTGTAGCGCTAGGTCTTTCACTCTCTGGTGTTTTCAATGACGTAGCACTTGAGTTAAAGAGCCGCGAGAGCGTGACTCTTACTGTCGTCGATGCCGCTTAATAAGTACGCACCACAAGCTGCAACACATCGCCGCACACAAAGTGCAATCCTTGAAGGTGCAAAGCATTTAATTGCAACTGTTGGTTTAGCCAAGATGTCTATGATTGAAATAGCTGACACATCACAGGTTTCTCGTGCAACTCTCTATAACCATTACCGAGATAAAGAATCAGTACTTGCCGCACTCTGTGATTCAGAGATCCGCAGATTAGTAAGCATTGCTCAAAGCGCACCAAATCCCACAGATTCCCTAGAAGTTTTATCAATCCAGATTTCATCAGATAGCGCTCTTGCCAAGATGCGTATTTCCGATCCTGCGCCATTGACTCAAGTCATGGCAGCAGCTAGTCATCCACTCTGGATGCAGTTCAATGACGCCCTTGCAATAATTCTTGGTTCACAGGTCTTAGCTGACCTTGCAATGCGCTGGTTAATCGGCCAAGTGATTCAACCTCTTACCCCAGAGGATTCCAGACTCCAAGCAGAGTTTCTTATTGCACGTGCGAATCTCTGATCTTCGGGAGCGATTAGCTCTTTCATTTGGTGACCACTCCCACTTTCCCACCGATATCGCCATCTCAGAACTAGGTAGCAAAACCGTTAATGAGGCCCTTGCTGCAGGCCTTGAGGCAGATGAGATTTGGAAAGCAGTATGCAGAGCGCACCCTAAAGAGACAGAAAAACATAAGTATTAACAATGAGCCTTGCTACAACTCTGACGCAAACAGATCAAAACCACCCTCCCTTAGTTTTAATTCATGGATTGGGATCTGCTGCAACGGCATTTAAGCCCATCATCCCTGCACTCTCGCAGAGCTTTCGCGTGATTACTGTGGATCTGCCAGGACATGGCCAAAGCACCTATAGCAAGGGGCAAGCTATGGATCCCAAATCATTGGGCGGAGCGATCTTTCAAGCCATAGAGAGTGAATATGGGATACATGAGTTTCATATTGCAGGAAATTCACTCGGTGGATGGATCGCACTTGAGATGGGCGCAGATCAACCCGAGCGCATTAAATCTCTGACCGGGATTGCACCTGCAGGTCTGTGGCTAAAGCCAGCGCCAGAGCGTGAGATGAAAGAAGCGAGATCTTATTATGTAGCCCGCTTATTTAGGCCACTTATTCGTATCGGTCTTAACTCAAAGATACTGCGATGGATTGGCTTTGCAACAGTGAGTCCTAGATGGCGCGAACTCAGTTATGAGGTTTGCTATGAAGCTGCATACGCGATGCTTAACTGCCCTGGTTATTTCCCTGCCTGGGATGGGATGTTAGGAAAGCGTTTTGAGGCTCATGTTCCGGAGAATCTTCCTGTAACAATCCTCTTTGGCGATACGGATAACACTTTGCCATATCCAGTATCTCAAGAGCGCTCGCTAGCACCTGCTCATAGCACGTGGTTAGTCATTGAAAACTGTGGGCATGCACCGATGTGGGATTACCCGCAATTGATTGCAAAAATTATTAAGGAAACTACCGAGCGATAACCTCAAGGACCCAGGGCTCTTTGCCTTTTGATTCAAAGAGTTCGCATTCAAAGGCTGTCGAAACAATCTCTGCTAACTCTTGGGGGTTAGTGGGAATTGTTGTAGAGAGCAGTAGCATCCGTGTTACTTCACCGCGAGTCTTTTTGGACATATGAGTGATTACTTTCTTCACGCCATCAACTTTGCTAAAGACTTTGATCTCCACGCACTTGTGAGCCGGGGGAGTCCAAACGCTTTGATAGGTAGAAGAGCGACAGTCGATAACCAATTCAGTTTCAATGGCAGCTAGCGCCTTAGTAATCGGCGCGCGCATGAGGGCTGCATCGATCTTTTCTTTATAGGGCTCAATGAGATCAAGGCATCTAAGGCTTCCGTACTTAGCCGAGATGATTGCAATTGATTCCTGTGCACGAGTTCGTGCAGCTTTAGTCAGCGTTGCCCAGCCCAAGCCTTGATAGAGCACCCCTGTGTAGACGGTGATGGCAGGACCTGGCTCTTTGCCCTTTTTCTCACTAGGGGGAAGCAGAATGAGCATGGGCGTAAGTATGGGCCCGCACAGCGCTCGCGACACGCTCATATCTGTCAGTGCCTCCTGCTACCTTTCGAACAGATGTTCGGATATTCTATCCGAGTACAACCAGAGCGGTTCTAACCTCCGCCCACAGCTCTTCCCCCGAGCGCTGCGGTCCGTCGTTAGGTCTCCGTACCTTCTGGGCCAGGACCAAACGTCACACGACGTTCTATCGAAAGGAAAGTAAGTGGCTACTGAAAAAAGTAATAAAGCTAACGATGCTGCACAAGAAAAAGCTACAAGCGAACGCCAAAAAGCGCTCGATACAGCCCTAGCCCAGATCGAACGTCAATTTGGAAAAGGCTCAGTAATGAAGATGTCCGATCGTCAAAACCAGATTGTTGAAGTAATTCCAACTGGTTCAATCGCACTTGATATCGCACTTGGTATTGGTGGATTGCCTCGCGGTCGTATCGTAGAGATCTACGGACCAGAGTCTTCAGGTAAGACAACTCTTACATTGCATGCAATTGCAAATGCGCAAGCTGCCGGTGGTATCTGTGCATTCATCGATGCTGAGCACGCCTTTGATGCAGAGTATGCAAAGAAGCTGGGCGTTGATATTGATGCTCTTCTTGTTTCACAGCCAGACACAGGTGAACAAGCACTCGAAATCATGGACATGCTTATTCGTTCCGGTGCACTTGATCTCGTTGTCGTTGACTCCGTTGCAGCTCTTGTTCCACGTGCGGAAATTGAAGGCGAAATGGGAGATTCTCATATGGGTCTTCAGGCACGTCTGATGTCACAAGCGCTACGTAAAATTACTGGCGCACTTCACCAATCAAAGACAACTGCAATCTTTATTAACCAGTTGCGTGAAAAGATCGGTGTCTTCTTTGGTTCACCTGAAACAACAACTGGTGGTAAAGCGTTGAAGTTCTACGCATCAGTTCGTTTAGATATCCGCCGTATTGAAACCCTTAAAGATGGTCAGGACGCTGTCGGTAACCGTACTCGCGTTAAGGTTGTTAAGAACAAGATGGCTCCACCATTTAAGCAGGCTGAATTCGACATCATTTACGGCACAGGTATTTCACGTGAAGGCTCTCTCATCGATCTTGGATCAGAAGTTGGAATCGTGAAGAAATCTGGCGCTTGGTATACATATGAAGCTGATCAACTGGGACAAGGCAAGGAAAATGCACGAACATTCCTTATCGATAACCCAGATCTAGCTAATGAGATTGAAGGCAAGATTCGCGCTCACTTTAAGCCAATCGAGGTCGATGCAGATCTGATCGCAGCTATCGATGAAGCCACAGCTGAGGTTGATTTCTAATTAGCCTGCAATTTTCAAAGGTTGACCAAGAGGCTGACCCTTACTCAATCGCATATGCCATTGCACAAAATGCTTTGGTTGCGCGGGCCAAGAGTAAGGGTGAGCTCTT